>Ga0079226_10000857_pt1 | contig 22525 bp, 21 predicted proteins | sample Poulit2014_FD_76345 | JGI IMG/M metagenome (GOLD analysis project Ga0079226, IMG submission 76345) | Agricultural soil microbial communities from Georgia to study Nitrogen management - Poultry litter 2014 | ecosystem: Environmental > Terrestrial > Soil > Agricultural land | place: USA: Georgia...
CGTACATAACAGGAACGCACCAGCCTCAATATGCCATAAATTCGCAGTTTTATCAACTTAAGCTCGGGCAATGAGCACGCCATGGACGGAGTTAGCGCCATTATTGATGAGTGTTCTTGCTGATATTTCAAGGGATGTTCCTGTTGTAATTACATCATCAAAAAGAAGAATATTTTTCCCTTCAACAAGGGGCAGGAGTGCTCGATTGGTATAAAAGGCGCCATGAAGATTGTCGAGGCGCTCTTTGCGATTCAGCTCGCTTTGGGGCATAAAAAATGCATATTTGTGCAGATAATTGGGTAAAAAGGCGATCAGCGAATTGGGCGCTCCCTGGCAGAGTTTTTTTAGTATTTCAAGGGTTGGATTAAAGCCACGTCGCGCTAGCCGAAACCGGTCGGAGGGCATGGGAATCAGTGTTATTGGTGTACGATATTTTTGTGTGAGCTTCGTGATCCTGTGATCAAAAAAGGGTTGCATGATCGAAGCAATCAGAGAGATCAGTTCTGCGCGATGATTAAATTTTAATTGCTGAATGATCGATTTAATGCCCTCTTTGTAATGAAAGCGTACTGCTAAACTTGAAAGAGCGCTCTCCTCGTGGCAATTTCGGCAAAGATGTTGTCTCACGGTTAATGGGAATGAAAGCGTGACTTGGCAAAGCAGGCACTCTGAGTCTGCAAGGGGGAGATCATGCGCGCAATCATCACAAAGAAGTGGATGAGATACCGCATCGATCAGTGCACTCTCACACAGCGTACAGTGGCTTGGAAGCGCGTGACGCAAGAGCCCTTGTAACCAACGAAGCGATCTATTCTTCATGAAAATACTCTAAGATCAGCTCTTTTGAAGGAATTTTTAAGGATTGCTCGGGGTTGATCTGTTCAATTACGCCGGCATCGCTCTCTTTAAAGGCGTTGGGATTGAGGCGAATAAGTGCGCCGAGGGTTTTATCAAACGGCGTTCCCATGGCGGTGGAGAGACTATTGACTAGGCGCTCAACAGTTTCACTGACGGGTTTGTGTTGATTGAGGCTCTGCTCTTTAATCGGAATCACACGGCGCGGGCGCAAAATGGTCGCGTTTTCATATTCACCCAACGTTTCTAGTTGCGGGCGATAGATCGTTGTTGATGAGTGCCCGAGCTGGGTCGAATAGGTGCGAGATTTGGCTTTAGGTGGTGGTAGGGTGAGAACTGACTTGTTTTGCTCATTGTACTGTTTCGTGTGATCCTCATAGGCGTTCGAGTCGCTCGCGTCATTGAGCGGTGTGCTCGTTTGCTTTTCGGTTTCAGAGCGGCGTTTTAACAGTGAAAACCCATCTGGAATATCGACGCCCCCAATGGATTGGGCTCTGTTATCAGTCATGGAAGATCTGTCTGATTCAGAGAGAGTGGGATTCTCTTGAATGCCAGTATAGGCCGATTTATCACGGCTTAAGGGCGAGAATCCCGCAGGAATCTCTACACCATCAATCTTATAGCGATTCTCTTTTGTCGGCGCCATCGCTGTGTGAGCGGGGGTGTTTTCTCCACTTTTATAGCCGGATTCAAAGGCAAGTGCTTTCTTAGGCTCTTTCACCAGAGTGGGATAGTTGGAGTGAGTTTTTGTGTTTCCTTGGGTATCTCCTTGGATATCCGCATTGGAAAATGCGCGATTGGCTTCTGGATCTTTCACTTTTGCGGCCGGCGTGAAGAGTGGGTTACGGAGCTCAGAGGGGAGCATCCATGCAAGTGTTACTTCATATTGACCAAGTCGCATTAGCACTTTTTGGGCGAGCTCATGGGCCTGTTTAATCTCGTTAAGAGTGAGTTCTTTGCGAAGTGCGTCGCGAAATGCGATCAGATCACTAGCGCCATGGCGGGCGGCAACAATGCTCCATGCGTATGCTTCTGGAATATTTTTGGGTGTACCCATGCCAAGGCGGGTGAGATTCGCAAGGTTATAGGCGGCATTAATATGGCCGGTAATCGCCGCTCGTTTATAGGCGCGTACCGCTTCAGGATAGTTTCGTTCCACCCCTTTGCCGGTTTGATAGAGTGTGCCAAGGTTGTTGAGCGCATCGACATGCCCGCGGGCGGCGAGCTCACTAAATTGAGCAAATGCCTCGCTATAATTTTGCTGATCGTAGGCCTCAATCGCTCCTTTAAAGGTTTGAGCATTGAGCGGCGCACCGAGCATGCTGATTAAAATGAGCGTTACGAGCGGTTTGTTAAAGTTTAAACGTGGCAACAACTGGGTCATGATCACTAAATCGCGTTGGGCTTAAATGAGGCGTATTGAGTGGTGGTGCACTCACCTCAATCAAGGTAAGATGATGATTGTAAAGAATATAATCGAGTACAATCGGCTTGTTTTTATAGCGATAAGTATAGCAAGGTTTCGGGGTGTCATTCCAGATCGACGCTAAGCTTTGATGATCGCGCAGAATCTCGATGGTTTTTGATTGAGGCAGATCATTAAAATCCCCAAGGATCATTAGCGGTTCCTCTTTGTAGATTTGAATCTCGTGTCGAATCTGTTCTGCTTGGGCATTTCGCTGACGCCGGGCGATCTTTTTACGATCATTGGTTGGCGCGTTCATCGATTTAAGATGGCAATTGATGAGGTGAAGAGGTGTGCCATTAAGGTCAAATATGCCATGCAGTGGGCGACGTGAAGGGGAGAGGGCTTCTTTCCCTTCAAGTGTGTTACCGGTAAAAAAGGGAGAGTCTTCGCCAAGTGTGCGTAAATCGGTGAGTGTAATCGGCGCACGATAGAGAAAGGCGGAGCGAATATGATGATTGCGTTCACCGCCTGTCGTGAAGGGCTTTGGCGCAATTTCCGCATAGTGATACTGCGCTTCGAGCGGTTGATCCGAATTGAGATAATCCAACAGCGTTTTATCAATGGTTGCCGGAAGGGGCGCATCGAGATTGACATTTTCCTTCTCAGCAAAGACGCCGACCTCTTGGAGCGCGATAATCATCGGGCGTTTGAGTGCGGTATTCACGGCTTCTGTTAAGCGCTCAAAGCGCGTAGTGTGGCTCCATTCGCCTAAATTATCGAGATTGATGGTAGCGACAGAAAGGTCAGTCATTGAATCCTTATGATCGAAAAATGTTAGTCGTAATAGTAGTGACGGCAACTCTCAAGAAGTGTGCGTTGATCCTCGGTTAGATCACTTTCAAGGAGTGCATCATAAATCGGGCGAAACGCCTCTTTATAGCTATTACGGCGAACTCTGGCGAACTGATTCCAGATATCCTGCTCAACCTTATTTAAGGTAAACGGCGCATTTTTTGCACGATAACGGAAGAGAAGCGGCGATAGACGGGCATCTTCAAAGAAAAATTCCGTCTCGGCAATCTCATCAAAGGAGAGGCGCAAAATTCGCTCCATCTCTTTCTTATCCTCATCGGGGAAAAAGCCATCATAGAGCTGCGCTTCGGGATCTTGCGGTTCAAGGGCAGAAAAGTCGCGTTTTTCTCGGTAGACTTCGGTGAGTTTCTGCATTAGCTCAAAGCGATGAGCGAAGAGCGTTTCAAAATTTCGCATTACCGTTTCCACATCAACGCTGGTTTGATTGACCCCTTTTAACACCCCTAAAGGTGCAATAATGGGCGTTCGATTGAGATGGATAAGTTTTAGCGGCATCCGCTCAATGCCTTCGGGAAGCGCTTCATCTTTGGTGTAGAGATAGGCGTGAATGTCCGCGCTTGATAGCGTGAGCAGTTGCTCAACATTGCCCATGAGATTTACCGCAATAAGCCCATTTCGATTCCATGGGTGCATCGCGATCGGCATCATGGCGGCGAGATATTGCTTGTCTGCCCCGAACATACCGGAAACATGGGTAAAGGGCGTATGATTATCGAGATCGATCTGCCGTTTTAGATCGCGCGCTAGGCGATTGTCAAAAAAGAACTTAAAGAGTTTGGGCTGATGGCTTTTTAAGAGTTTGGCAATGGCAATCGTGGCATAGACATCGCTTAAGGCATCGTGCGCCTTTTCGTGTAGGAGGTTATTCGCTTTTGTCAGATGCTCAAGACGAAGGCTCGCAATGTTCGGATTCTCTTCATTTGTCGGCCACACAATTCCCTCAGGGCGAAGGGCGTAGGTCGCGCGGACCACATCTAAAAGGTCCCAGCGAGAATTACCATTTTGCCACGCGTAGGCGTACGGATCGATAAAGTTACGATAGAAGAGATAACGGATCATCTCATCATCAAAGCGGATATTGTTATAGCCCAAAATAGCGGTGTTGGGGACTGAAAACAGCGTATGAATCGCGCTTGCAAACTCCGATTCGGGAAGCCCCTTTTCTTCACATTCCTCAAGGGTAATGCCGGTGATTAAGATCGATTCCGGATTGGGAATATAATCGAGCGCGGGCTGGCAATAGAGATTGACCGGCTCGCCAATGATATTGAAATTATGATCGGTTCGAATCCCTGCAAATTGGGCGATGCGATCCTGTTTTGGGTCGAGCCCAAAGGTCTCTAGATCATAAAAAAAATAGCTCGGAGTCTGCTTCATAGGTGGCCTATAGGTCAATGGATGAATCGTGTTAGAGCGAGAAATTTTCGCCAAGATAGACACGGCGCACATCTTTATTGGCAAGGAGCGCGGTGGTATCGCCTTCTGCAATGACGCGTCCGGCACTTAAGATATAGGAGCGCTCACAAATGCTTAAGGTTTCACGGATGTTGTGGTCGGTGATGAGAACGCCGATCCCTTTTTTCGCAAGGTCTTGGATGATCGATTGAATGTCCGCAACGGAGAGCGGATCGACGCCGGCAAAGGGTTCATCGAGCAGTAAAAATTTAGGGCTCAGTGCAAGGCTTCGCGCAATTTCTACCCGGCGACGTTCCCCCCCTGAGAGTGAAATCCCGAGCGAGTGAGCAATATGGGTGATTTTAAACTCTTCAAGAAGGCCATCGGTTAAGACTTCTTGCTCTTTTTTCGAGAGATCTTTGCGCGTTTGGCAGATCGCTAAAATATTCTCGCGCGTTGTCATTTTACGAAAGATCGACGCTTCTTGTGGCAGATAGCCAATCCCTAAATGGGAGCGCTCATGCATCGGGAGTTTGGTAATCTCTTTATCATCAATAAAGATCGCGCCCTCATCAGGCGTAATAAGCCCGACTGTCATATAAAAACTGGTGGTTTTTCCGGCACCATTTGGGCCTAAAAGTCCGACCACTTCACCGCAACTGATATGAAACGAAGCGCCATCGACGACGGTTCGTTTTTTAAAGCGTTTAACGAGTTCTTTGGCTTCAAGTTTCATTATTTCGCCCCTTTTCCAGTCTGAATAGTGATCTTAATCTGTTCCTTTTTCGAGCGACTCGCGGTGACTTTTTTGGTATCGAGGCGATAATCGATCTGCTCAGCTTTGACCACATCGTTCGCCTGAATCACCTCTGCATTCGTCAGAAGCGTTAATAGTTCTTTATTGGGGTAATAGTGCAAGGTTTTCCCTTCACCAAAGACCCACGGATCGTCGTGATTGGGGAGATATTTAATCTTAACGAGCTTTCCTTTTTGTAGGCTCTCAGCCACCACATAATCGAGCGCGCCCTCTTTAAGATAAAAGGTGGCCTTATCGGCTTTAATCTCTAACGTGCCTTGAGTTAATACCACATTGCCGGTATAGATTCCGTAGCCTTCCTCTTGGAAATATTCGCCAGTATCGGAGACGATATCGACGGGTAGATCGCGATCTTCAGGCAGTGCCCACGCCATTTGAAATAGCCATAATCCCGCAAGGAGGGGCAAAAAGAGAGAGCGTTGTTTAAGGTTTCTTCGTTTCATATTGACTCTTAGTTGCGTTGTGCAGTCGATATTCGCCACGGCTCGGGAAGCCTGTTAATCCAATGCCTTCCGTAAAATAACTAGGCGATTCAAGGCGGATAAATAGATCCGTTGAGATGCGTTCCCCTTTATCGTGAATAAGGAGTTTCTCCGTTGTCACGGTCTCTTCATCGCGATTTTCAAGGGGCGGGCGATAGAGTACCACGTTATCTTTTAAGGTAATGAGCGAGCTATCCTCGTTAAGATGGGCGTTATCGCTCTTTGCGGTCCAGCTGATGATGCGCGTTTGATCCGGCTGTAATTCATATTGAATCAGGTTCGGATCTTGGAGAAACGTGCCCATCTCGCCATCAAAATGTTTAAGATAAGGACCGGTTAAGATCGATGCAAGCTCTCCTTCGGCATTATATTGCTTTAAGGTATATCCATATATCTCAAGTTGGGGCTCTTCTGGCTTAATCTCTTTATCGGCAAAGGTTTGCGTATTGAGGTACCACGTGAGATAGATTAAAAATCCCACGAGGGTCAGAAGAGCGAGCCGTTTTAGGAGAGCAAATAGTGTCATGGCATCTCAATTAGTCGAGTGAATAACGCTTTACACCTTGAGGCGTTGCAAGCAGTAAAAGGTCCGCTTTGCGCATGGCAAACAGACCGTTTGTCACCACACCAGTAATTTGATTTAAGTGCGATTCTAGTTCGGTGGCATTCTCGATGGTGAGCCCTTTCACATCCACAATTACATTACCATTATCGGTAATAAACCCTTCACGAATGGAGGGAATACCGCCCAGTTTTTCCACTTCACGCATTACATAATGAGCACTCATCGGAATCACTTCGATCGGAAGCGGGAAAGCCCCTAAGGTATCGACAAGTTTACTACTATCGGCAATGCAGATAAAGGATTTTGCATGGGCCGCCACGATTTTTTCACGGGTGAGCGCGCCGCCGCCGCCTTTGACCATCTCAAGCGCGTGATTGATCTCATCGGCGCCATCAATGTAGAGATTAATCTCGGTAATCTCTGAAGGTTCAATAATGGGAATATCAAGATCGATAATCTGCTTAGTTGTGCGCTCGGAACTTGAAACGACACCCTTAATTTGATCGGCAATCGGGGCGAGCTCTGCGATTAAACAGTCGACGGTTGAGCCGGTGCCAAGGCCTAAAATTTCGTTGGGTTGAATCAGTTCACAGGCCGCTTTTGCGACCAATTTTTTTTGCTCTAAAATGTCCATTTTTGATTAGCTCTAAATCGGGTAAACCCTAAGAAGTTTGCGAATTGTCTATTTATCTAACTCTCATATTATTGTATAGTAGAATTCGGAAATAAACCCTCGAAATCTATAAAGGATAAATATGATTATTGAAAAAGACCAAGTAGTAGCGGTTCATTATACCTTAACTGACGACAATGGCGCGACTCTTGATAGCAACGTAGGCGGTGAACCTCTTGCGTATATTCACGGCCACGGCATGATGATCCCTGGATTTGAAAAAGCACTTGAAGGGGCAAAAGAGGGTCAAGAAGTTACCTTCACCGTAGAACCTGAAGAGGGCTACGGCGTACATCACGAAGAGAACATTATCGATGTGCCAAGAGAAGCGTTTCCTGAAGATGAAGAGATCACGGTCGGTCTTCAAGTAACCGGTAGCGCGCCTGATGGCAGTATGCATATGTTCCGCGTATTAGAAGTCTCTGAAGAGATGATCAAACTTGACGGAAACCATCCTTTAGCTGGAAAGCAATTGCATTTCGACGTTGAAGTGGTATCTGTACGTAACGCGACGGCGCAAGAACTTGATCACGGTCACGTTCATAGCGACGGACACGATCATTAATCTTCTGAAAACTTGTATAATAAGCTAAGAAATGTCAAAGTATTTTGATTTAAAAGGAGAGGTCTTCACGGCCACCGTTCTCTATCTTAAAACGATCGATCTGAAAGCGGTTGAAGAGGCGTTAGTTGCGAAAGTAAAAATCTCTCCTGCTTTTTTTAATCAAATTCCTGTGGTAGTCGATCTCTCTGAAATCGATGCCCGTGATAATCTTGATTTCACGTGGCTCAAGAATCTCTTGATCTCCAATCGGATAATTCCTGTTGCGTTACGTTCGGTGCCAGAAGCGCTTGAGAGTAAAGCGATGAAAGCTGATTGGGCCTTTTTGCCAGAACAGAATGCCCCGAAAACGGTCAGTCAACCTGCGCAAAAACCGCAAGAGCGTTCGCCTGTTGTGGAGCGCATTGTGGAGACGAAAGAGGTTGAGGTGGTTAAAGAGGTGGCTGTGCCATCGACGGTGGTCACCCATCAAGTTCGATCAGGCCAGCAAATTGCGATTCCAAGTGGCGATCTCATTATTATCAATACCGTCAATGAGGGCGCAGAGCTCTTAGCGACCGGGAATATCCATGTATATGGACCGCTCCGTGGGCGCGCACTTGCAGGGATTAATGGGAATCGTTCGGCACGTATTTTCTGCCAATCGCTGGAAGCGGAGCTTGTCTCTATTGCAGGACAATATAAGGTGATTGATGAGGAGATCTCGGCCCTTTGGACGGGGAAAGCAGTACAGATCTATCTAGAGCATGACGAAATTAAGATTGAGCGCATTTTTTAATTTATTTAAATAAAATTTTTTAAGAGGGAGAGTATTGAGTGGCACGAGTAGTAGTAGTTACCTCCGGTAAAGGTGGGGTCGGAAAGACCACCACAAGTGCAAGCTTAGCAGCAGGTCTTGCGAAAAAAGGCCATAAAACTGCAGTGATCGACTTCGATGTAGGTTTACGTAACCTAGACCTTATTATGGGATGTGAGCGCCGCGTCGTTTACGATTTCGTTAATGTGGTCAATGAGGAAGCGAGCCTTCAGCAATCGCTCATTAAAGATAAGCGTTTAGATAATCTATTTATTTTGCCTGCATCGCAAACACGCGATAAAGATGCGCTCACGAAAGAGGGCGTAGGTAAAGTGATTGATGATCTCAAAAAGATGGATTTTGAATATATCATCTGTGACTCGCCCGCGGGGATTGAAAAAGGGGCGCAGCTTGCGATGTATTTTGCCGATGACGCCATTGTGACGACCAACCCTGAAGTCTCATCTGTACGAGATTCTGACCGTATTTTAGGAATTTTAGCGAGTAAAACGCTCAAAGCGGAAGAGGGCTCTGAAGTGTCGCAACATTTAGTGATCAATCGATATGATCCTAAACGGGCTGATCTAGGCGATATGTTAACGGTAACCGATATTCTCGACATCCTTGGCATTCCGCTTTTAGGTGCAATTCCTGAGTCAGAAGCTGTGCTTCAATGCTCAAACGCAGGTCAACCGGTCATTATGGATGAACAGTCCGATGCGGGCCAAGCGTATATCGACATTGTGGATCGTTTCTTAGGAGAAGATCGCCCACACCGTTTCATCGAAGCTGAGAAAAAAGGCTTCTTCGGACGACTCTTTGGAGGCTAGGAAAAGTATGTTAAAGCGTATTTTTGGTCGACGCCGCCAATCAAATACGGCATCGATCGCAAAAGAACGCCTGCAGATTATTGTTGCGCATGAGCGTATCCGTAATGCAGATGCGCATCCTGATTTTATGCAGGATCTTCAGAAAGATATTTTAGACGTTGTGCGCAAATATCTTCCAGTAGATGGCAAGCAGGTGAAAATTGAAATGGATCGCGAAGAAGGGTGTGATGTTTTAGAGTTAAACATCATTCTTTCTGATAATGAAGATGAGGCTTCAGAAGTCTCTGAAAACGTTGATCAATCTGGAGCAAAAAAAGTCTCTTCAGATCAAGATGAAAAAAACTAAAAAAGTATTTTGCAACGTTTAACAATTTATGTATATTGACTAGTAGCCACATATTTGTGGCTCTTTTCTTGTATTGTCTAGCAATCATCTAAATTAGCGTCTAATATGAGATAAGTATTGGAGGTCTTTTTGTGCGTTTAGATAAATGGTTATGGGCTGCCCGGTTTTATAAAACACGGCGACTGGCCACCGATGAGATCAATAAAGGGCGAGTCCTTGTTAATGAACAATTAGCAAAACCCGCACGCATGATCGCAGAGGGGGATGTTATCACCGTGCGTAAAGCGCAAATGATATTTGAGGTGACGGTATTAAAACTGTTGCCGAATCGCGGGCCTGCGTCCATTGCGGCGACGATGTATGAGGAGCTTCCTCAAAGCATTGAACGGCGTAATCGGGAGCGGGAACTGAAACGTCTTGCGCCGACCATCCGACCAGAAAAGCCAGACAAGCGTGAAAAACGAGAATTACGCAGAGTCAAACAAGGTTTGCATATTGATTAAATTTTAAGGAGATATTAAATGGGGTATCGTAAAGAGGTAGATCTTTTAGGTGAGTTAAACGTTCCAAATCATGCATATTACGGCATTCACACGGTGCGCGCGATGAACAACTTCACCCTCTCTACCCAGACGAATAGTGACACCCCAGACTTTATTCGCGGGATTGTGTATGTGAAAAAAGCATCCGCACTTGCGAATAAAAAGCTAGGGACGGTAAAACCTGAAGTCGCAGATGCGATTATCAAGGCGTGCGATATTTTATTAACGGATGATTCCTATTTGAATCAATTTCCGATCGATGCCTTTCAAGGCGGTGCGGGTACGTCGCTCAACATGAATGTGAACGAAGTGGTTGCCAACGTTGCGCTTGAGATTTCAGGATATTCTAAAGGGGATTATGTTCACATTAATCCAAACGATCATGTCAACGAATCACAATCAACGAACGATGCTTATCCAACCGGATTGCGTCTGGCGATGTATAAATGTTCTGAAGATTTGATCGAAAGCGCACTCTATCTTCGTGATGGATTAATGGCGAAAGCAGAAGAGTTTGCGTCGGTATTAAAAATGGGTCGTACACAGCTGCAAGACGCCGTACCGATGAGTCTTGGGCAAGAGTATGCCGCCTTTGCAAATCTTATTACTACCGCAGTGGAAGATGTGCGTGAAACACGCCGTTCGCTCTTATCGGTGAACCTAAGTGGTACAGCGATTGGTACCGGTGTCAATACGCCAAAAGGTTACGGTAAAGTGGTGATTGAAGAGTTATCACGAGTGACCGGATATCCATGCCGTTTAGCGGATAATCTGATTGCCGCAACATCGGATCTCACCGATTTTGTGAAGTTCCACGCAACGCTTAAAAACCTTGCGGTTAAACTCTCAAAAATCGCTAATGACTTACGTCTATTATCGTCAGGTCCGCGCGCGGGATTAAAAGAGATCAACCTTCCTGAACTTCAGGCGGGGAGTTCTATTATGCCGGCAAAAGTGAATCCGGTGTTACCTGAAGCGGTGAATAATGCCTGTTTTAAGGTATATGGAAATGATGTGACGGTAACTGCTGCCGCTGATGCGAGCCAATTGCAGTTAAATGCGATGGAGCCAGTCGTTGCGCAAGCGACCTTTGAATCGATTATGTTGCTTAAAAATGCATGCCGATCCCTTCAAGATAAATGTGTAAAAGACACCACCGCAAACGAAGCATACTGCCTCAACTACATCTTAAACTCAGTGGGCATTATCACTTACCTTAACCCTGTGATTGGGCATGGTGAGGGCGATATCGTCGGCCGCATCTGTATTAAGACTGGCAAAAGCGTTAAAGCTGTGGTGCTCGAGCGTAATCTGATGACGGAAGAAGAGTTCGACGAATACTTCAACCTTGATGCGCTTCGCCGTACGGTCGGCCTTCCTTAGGATTTATAGTTAATGTGATCGCGGGCTTGATACTAATTGAGTGCGCGATCATTGCCCTTTATTAGAGATAACACGCACAATTTAAACCGATCACCTTGGTCTTTGCTTCTTGCGGATATCGAGGATTATATTGAGCGTTACCGGAAAGCGTATAGCCCGCACAGCGCGGAGATTAAAGCCTATTCGCTCCGGCAATTTTTAGCCTATCTTCAAGAATATAGCATTTCCGAATGGCGACTCTGCGATGAGAAGGTCATTCGGAATTATATTATCTATCGTTCTAAAACCTCGCCCGCCTCTGGGCAAAAACCCCTTAAATCCTCGAGTATGCAGACGCAGCTCGCTTCAATTCGTCTCTTTTTTGATGATCTGGTGGAGCGGGGCATTATTTCTCATAATCCGGCTAAATTAGTTAAGCCGCCGAAATCGTCAAAACGCCTTCCATCGGTTGTGGAGGTGGATCTGTTGGAAAAGATTCTCAATCGCCCGCCCACAAATGAGCATGAAGTGCGCGATCGGGCCATTTGCGAGCTATTTTATTCAAGCGGTTTACGGCTTGCGGAGCTTCAAGCGCTCAATCTTCATCATATCGATTTTGATGATTATGAAGTGCGCGTCATTGCGGGGAAAGGCGATAAAGATCGCATTGTTCCGGTGGGGCGAAAAGCGATTGATGCCATTCAAGCGTGGCTTCCGATTCGGCAAGAGTGGATGGCAGAAAAAGGGGTGTTAGGCTTTGAGAAGGCACTCTTTCTGTCTGAGCGAGGTACGCGTTTAAGCGCCCGGCAGATCAGCACTCGAGTCAAACGTTACGCTGAAGAATCGGGGGTGAATATTAATCTTCATCCTCACCTGTTAAGGCACTCGATGGCAACCCATGTACTGGAATCGAGCCAAGATATTCGCTTGGTGCAAGAGTTATTGGGGCACGCGGATATTTCCACGACGCAAGTTTATACCCACCTTGATTTTGGCCATCTCACTAAAGTCTTTGATGCCGCTCACCCGCGGGCACGGAAGAAAAAAGAGGACGATTGATTCCTCGATCTCAGATCTCACAACTCTCTCTCCTTTTGTTTTTTCCCCTCTCACTTTTGATTTAAATATTGGTTAATGTTCAGGCGATAAAAAAGCCCACTTGATCACTCAAGCGGGCTTTGTCGTTCTCTATTATTTTAAGAATGTAATGTCGATAAATATCTATTTAAGGCATTACAAGGTACTCAAATTAAAGAGTTTCGCCACCAACTGCACGGTTACATGGGCAGAGTTCGTCAGTTTGTAACGCATCTAAGATACGAAGAGTTTCTTGTGGGTTACGACCAACGCTATCTGGGTTTACAGAAACGTGTTGGATAACGTTGTGTGGGTCAACGATGTACGTTGCACGAAGTGCTACGCCTGACGCTTGGTCACGCGCACCTAACATGTCAAGAAGGCTACCTGCTGGGTCGCCGAAAGAGTAGTGACCTAATTTATCTAAATCAGGATGCGCACGTCTCCAAGCGAGTTTACAGAATTCGTTATCCACTGAACCGCCCATTAATACTGCATCGCGGTCTTCGAAATCTTGAGCAAGTTTGTTGAACTCAACGATTTCAGTAGGACATACGAATGTGAAATCTTTTGGATAGAAGTAAATGATTTTCCATTTGCCTTCGAATGATTTTTCAGTGATTGTTTCAAACGCTGATTCGCCGTTTTCTTCGGGTTCGTTAAAACCTGGTTTTGCAGCAATTACTTCAAATGGATCTAATTTATCGCCAACTGTTTTTGCGATACCGTAAGTGAATTCATTATCAAAAGTCATATTTGATACTCCTTTTTTGGTTGCTGTGATCTAAACTGTTTAGGAGGAAATCTCATCTCCTCGCTACCCTTTCTATAATAGGGGGCAGATCGCTTTTTTTCAATCTAATCCCCTATTGAATTAACAAAATAGGCTGATTACCCTTTTTAATAAGTTACTGTTGTGACTTACTATTCTCAGGGGTTTCGGCATTTTGTGCTGGTTTTTCAGCGTGTTCCGGTGCGTGCTCATCACTACTTGATGATTTCGCTTCCGGCGCATCAGACTGACTAGGCTCAGCGCTAGGTGCTTTCTCATTGGTTTCAGTAGGTTTTTGCGCAGATTTATCGGCGTTTGCATCACTCACGTCCGCCTTTTTCTCTGCCCCTTTCACCTCTTTAGTTGTATCAGCTTTAGATGACGATTCCTTAACAGCCGGTGCGGAATCTTCCGGTTTCACCTCGGCCTTTGCCGTCTCGGCTTTAGGCGCCTCGGTTTTGGGAGGTTCAGCGGTTTCAGCTTTCTCCGCAGTGACCGCTTTTTCTTCTGCTTGAGGACGCTCTTGACGCTCATTGCGGTTTTGGCGCGGTCTACGATTGCGCTCTTGATTGCCACGAGACTCATCGTCTTTTTTGGCATTGTCAGCAACATTCGCTTGAGGCGTTTCGGCATTTACATTTGTCGCTTTATCTTCTGCTTTAGCTGTCTCTGTTTTAGGAGCCTCTGCCTTTGGAGTATCCGCTTTTGGGGTTTCGTTAGCCGTCTCTTTCACCGTTTCAACCGGTGCTTTGTCAGCTACTTTGGTCTCGGGCGCTTGAGCTTCAGCCTCTTCGATGCGTGGGCGACCGTCACGGATTTTGCGCGTGCGTTTTTCACCATTAACATCTACGACCACTTCACCTTTACGCTCGGTTTTTTGAGGGGCATTTGCATTGGCTTCCTGCTCATTTGCCTCATTATTACGATCGTTTTGGCGATTGCGGCGGTTGTTTTGACGGTTGTCGTTGCGGTTATCGCGCTCTTGACGCTCTTCATTACGATCGTTGCGTTCGTTACGGCGATCGTTATCGCGAGGTTCCCCTTCTTGGCGGTCATCGCGTCGATCATCACGGCGATTACGGCGCTCGTTCTGATTTTGACGATTGTCATTGCGGTTATCGTTACGATTATCGCGATCTTGACGATTTGAACGATTGTCTTGGCGCTCACCTTTTTGGTTATCACCGCGTTCGTTACGGGCATCATTGCGCTCTTGGCGGTTCTGATTATCCTGACGATCACGACGATTTTGGCGCTGATTGCGATTGTCGTTACGCTCATCATTGCGGTTATCGCGACGATTATCACGGCGGTTATTATCTTGCGCTTGATTCTCTTCCGCTGGGATAAATTCCGCTTTTTGGTCCACATTGCGCTCAACGGTTTCGATCGTATTATTGCGATTTGGGCTCATGCGAACGTTGCGATTGCGATTGGCATTATTGTTGTTACGACGATTGTTGCGACGCTCATTTTGCTGATTACGACGTCTGTTTTTGCCGTCCTCTTTTGCGTTATCGCCTTTTTTCGCCACTTTATTACCAGATTTTTCCTCTTTTTTATCAAAAAGATCTTTTAAGAAGCTAATAATGGTCTGTAACACGGTGGGTTTCTCGGCCCCTTCACGCACTTCCGTTGGTGGAGGCGTGGTGGGTTTAATGCCGGTAACCGCGGGTGCTGAGAGAATTTGACGATTAAGATTAAGCGCTTTATTGCGCAGATCTTCCGTGGTCACCTCTTCAACAACGACGTGGGTTGAGCTATCTTGCCCAATCGTACCGCTGTCGTTCGTGCGATAACGGGTAATATTAAAGTGTGGCGTATCCATCTCTTTATTGGGGATAATGATGACGCGCGTTTCAAGACGAGTCTCAATATCGAGCATGTCGTCGCGTTTTTCATTTAGAAGATAGATGGCGATATCGATCGGCACCTGCACGATAATTTCAGCGGTTTTCTCTTTTAAGCACTCCTCTTCAATGAGGCGTAAAATCGCAAGGGCAAGCGATTTGGTATTACGAATTGTACCTTGACCATCACAGCGTGGGCAGCTGATATGCGAGGTTTCATCAAGGGATGCACGAAGACGTTGGCGCGACATCTCTAGAAGGCCAAAGCGTGAGATTTGTCCCACTTGAATGCGAGCACGGTCCGACGCGAGGGCATCATGGAAGCGATTTTCTACTTCGCGTTGATGCTTGGTTTCGATCATGTCGATAAAGTCGATCACAATCAGACCACCAAGGTCACGGAGTTTAAGTTGGCGCGCGATCTCTTCGGCGGCTTCTAAGTTAGTGTTAAGCGCGGTCTCTTCAATGTCCGCCCCTTTTGTTGAGCGGCCTGAGTTGATATCGATCGACACCAGGGCTTCGGTGTAGTCAAATACAAGCGCGCCGCCTGAAGGGAGTTTTACATCGCGTTGATACGCCGTTTGGATTTGTGATTCTACTTGGAAACGAGTAAAGAGCGGGATGTTGTCTTTATAGAGTTTAATCTTGTCGCGGATTTGCGGCATGATGTTATCGATAAAGTTTTCCGCCTCTTTATAGACCTCTTCGTTATCCACTAAAATCTCGCCAATGTCGCCGCGATAGTAGTCACGAAGTGCGCGCACGATGATATTACTCTCTTGGAAAATTAAGAAAGGCGCAGGTTCTTTGCTCGCGTTTTGGATCGCTTCCCACAGCATCACAAGATAGTTTAAGTCCCATTGAAGCTCTTCAGCAACGCGGCCCATACCGGCAGTACGGACGATGAGCCCCATGCCTTCAGGAACTTCAAGATCTTCCATCTGCTCGCGTAGATCGGCGCGGTTTTTCCCAGAGATACGACGTGATACGCCACCTGCACGGGGGTTGTTCGGCATTAAGACTAAATAACGGCCAGCAAGAGAGACATACGTTGTGAGCGCCGCCCCTTTGTTACCGCGTTCATCGCGTTCAACCTGAACGATCACTTCAGTGCCCTCTTTGATGAGGTCTTTGAGCGGTGCGTTTTGGTTGTTGCTTTCCGCTAAATATTCGCGGGCAATCTCTTTAAACGGTAAAAAGCCGTGGCGTTCAACGCCGTAATTGACAAAACATGCTTCAAGTGAGGGTTCTACGCGGGTAATTGTTCCTTTGTAGATGTTGGATTTTTTCTGACGATTGGCAATGTTTTCGATATCTAAATCATATAAATGCTGACCATTGACCAGCGCAACTCGCATCTCTTCTTCTTGAGTTGCATTAATTAACATTCGTTTCATGGTGTCTCCCAGTAGGAGGAACCCTTTTTCCATAATTTACGGACACGCAGGCCGATGGAGCGGAGGCGCGTCGCGATGAAAAAGGCGTTCCATTAATCTTTGTAAATATACATTGTAAAAATTGATCAAAAGATTATAGGTAGCCAAAACGAGTAGCCGGAGCGAGAATTATCGCAGGGGCTATTCATTTCAAAGGCCAAAAGAACTTTTGAGCGTTTATTTGTTTTCTCTCGCAGCGCGGGCGCCATTGTAGTCATGACGGGCCTCGCGTGATAAGGCAATAATTTCCCAATTGTTGCGAATTAATTCTTGGTTGTTGCCGGCAAAACTGATCGATTTGCTAGCGAGTTGCTCCGCCTTAGCGTACTCCTTTTGATGGAGGCTAATTTGGGCAAGGTCGAACCATATACTCTCGTTGGTGGGCTCAATGCGTACAGCGCGATTGAGGAGACTGGCCGCTTTGGTTAAATCGTTATTATTAACGGCAGCATTCGCTTCATTGAGTAACGCACGAATCGGGGTGCTGTCTTCGGTTTTCGGTTTGATTGCAGGAGCCGACTGTTGTACAGGTGCTGGATTGTAAGCCGCTTGGGGTTGTTGCGCAGGCGCTGTGGTTACAGGCGTCGGTGCAGGGCTCCAAGTCGATTCACGGTCAGGCGACTGGTGGTATGCAGGCTGTGCTGCCGAAAACGTCGGTTCAGCGGTGGAAGCTTGTGTTGTGGCTAAGAAATCATTTTCATTTTGCACTTTCGGGCCGTTATTCGCGCCATAGCCATAGCTAACGGAAGGAGCTTCTTCAGGGAAGCTAATGCCGCCATCCATTGGACGTACGCGTGGGCCGTTCGGTGGAGTTGTGCCAGCACAAGCAGTCAGAAGTAATACTGAAATAAGTATTGCAATATTTTTCATTTTCATGCTTTCTGTCCTTTAAATTAGGATAAGACGATCGGCGTGAGTCGATCGGTTCTTACCAAATCACGGTATTTTTAATTAAGTATTAGTCCCAAATAATCTCGAAATCATCATAATCATCATTAAATGATGGGTCATAACATTCCGTTGAGATGGTGGGCTCGTATCCCTTGATGTATGGAACAGAGCGGATAACGCTCGATTCGCACGGTACAGCAGGGGGAAGTAATCCAGTGGATAGATCGACGCGTTTTACGACAATATCGTTTAATTGTGGCAGCGCCAGATCCGTTAAGGGTAATTTTTTCATCACATTCGCCCAGAGATTTAATGCGCCCGATGAGCCCGTTAACCCGGTGGGTTTATTGTCATCCCGTCCTACCCAAGCGACGGTGGTGTAATTGCCAGTAAAGCCTGCAAACCAGCTATCACGGTAGCCATTGGTGGTTCCTGTTTTAGCACCCAGTTTGGTTTTGATGCCATGTTGCCAGCGCACGCGACCGGCTGTTCCGGAGTCTGGAATCTCCATCATAGCCGTATTGATAAGGTAACTTGCTGCAGAATCGGCGGCCTGTGATGGGGCAACTTCATTTCGAGCAAGGGTTCGTCCATCCATCGTGGTCACTTCGCGAATGGTATTAAGCGGCATACGGTAGCCCATATTCGCAAGTGTTGAGTAAATTTGAGAGACTTCAAGCGGCGACATCTCAACTGATCCAAGTGATAGCGCTGGAACGGCTGAGATCGGTTTAGCCGGATCAATCCCCATACGATAGAGAAGATCCACTACGTTTTCTTCCCCAACGCTCATCCCTAAGCGCACGGTGGGGATATTGTATGATTTTGCTAGCGCCGTCATCAGCGGAACCCAGCCATGGAGGCGTCTATCAACGTTATTTGGTGCCCAAACTTTACCGTTATCACGAATCTCTAAAGGCGTTTCATCATCTAAAAACGTCGTCAGCGAGAAACGGGTCGGTTCCTCAAGGGCTTTAAGATAGACAAAGGGTTTAATGAGCGATCCAATTTGACGTTGAGCCTGTACCGCGCGGTTAAATCCAACTTCTCGCGGATTACGGTCGCCGACAATGGCAGCAATCTCACCGGTCTGATTTTTCGCAATAACGAGTGCCCCTTGAAGTGTGCCTTCAGGGTGACGTTTCTCTTTTTCAAGGACGGGCAGGGTGTCGATCAGCGCTTTTTCAGCATATTCTTGAATGGTCGGATCGAATGAAGTGAAAATCTTGAGGCCGCCACTCGTTAAATCGTCATTGCTGTAGAGGCTTTTCAGCTCTTTAAAGACAACGTCAATGTACGCCGGGTATTTAGTGTTGCTCGATACCGGTTTTTTGATGATATCAAGGGGAGATGCTTTAACGATCTCGCCATCTTCTTGAGAAATAAGGTTTTGCTCCACAAGCACATCGATCACAAGATTGCGGCGTTTTAGCGCGGTCTCTGGATTTCGGCGCGGATTGTAACGGGTTGGGCTTGGAATGACGCCAACGAGCGTCGCGATCTCACTTAAGGTGAGGTCAGCAATTGGTTTTCCGAAGAAAAATTCACTTGCAAGGCCAAATCCGTGAATCGCACGATCGCCATCTTGCGCAAGATAGATCTCATTAATATAGGCTTCGATAATTTCATCTTTATCAAAACGCCAATCGAGCACGATCGAATAGAACATCTCTTTAATTTTACGATCAAGGGTCTGTTCGCTGGTTAAAAAGTAGTTTTTAATGAGCTGCTGAGTCAGCGTTGAGCCCCCCTGAACGGTGTGGCCAGCTTTGGCGTTCGCAATCATCGCGCGGATAATCGCTTTAGGATTGATCCCGTGATGGCTGTAGAACTGACGGTCTTCCATCGCAATGAGTGAATCGATTAAAATTTGTGGAATCTCTTCCCGTTTTAATAAAATTCGGTCTTCATTGTGCGCCGGATAGATCGACGCGATAATCATCGGCTCAATGCGTAAAAGGGCGATGGCGTCATTTGACTCACTATTTTTCACCCCGGTGATACGATTTTTCTCTTTAGTAAAGGTGATTGTCACTTTTTGCGAGGGCTCAAATCCATCACTGTAACTAAAGTGACGAGTAAACACATCAAGCTCATTGTCGCGAATACGATAGGTTCCCGGCTGATTGAGCCGTTTTTCAGGGCGATAGAGAATATCGTCGAGCTCTTTTTCGACATCTTTTAAGCTAACGCGCGCGCCTTCAAACACTTCAAGCGGGCGTGCATAGACTCGCGCAGGCTGTGCCCAGCTACGATTTTTAAATTGAGGCGTAACCTCTTGGTCTGCCTGTTGAACATAGTATCCAAAGATCGGAAGAGCGAGCAGTGCCAGCCCTAAAACAAGATAGATACAAAGTCTAAGCAAATAGCGAACGGCTCGATTAATTTTCGCGCCAAACGTTAATCGGGTAGGGGTGAATTTCATATTATTTTCTAATTTTACGTAAAATATACTCTCAAACAGACGATTAGACTGTTCGAAATACGGGGTCATTATATAAGATAATCGGTGTAATGAGAAATAATGTTTTTCCATAGAAACGTTATCTTCGCTAAAATAGTTGTGTATAATAAAAAGCTCTTAATTCATTGAGGAAATAAAGTAATCGATGGCAGATGATAGTAGTAAGAAGAGTGAGTCGTGGCTGAGGCGCTTAGGCTTTGATAAAGGAGATGATTTAACCCTCTCCTCACTGGTAGAGAAGTGCGAGAAATTGCATGAAGCTGGGCTCCTTGGTGAAGACTCTGCACGGATGATCAAAGCGATTGTTCAAAGCTCTGATCTTATTGTTCGCGATATCATGGTTCCGCGGGCGAAAATGGTGATGCTCTCCATTGACGAGCCATTTTCTGAAATGCTCGCAAAGATCATTAAATCCGGTCATTCCCGTTTTCCCGTTCTGTCGGAAAATCATGAAGAGATTATGGGGCTCCTGCTCTCAAAAGATCTCCTCCCTCATGTGGGTGAAACCGATATCGATATCTATCCTCTCATTCGTCCCGTTGAATATGTGCCTGAGGGTAAATTTGTGGCGGCGCTGATTAATGATTTCCGCGCGAAGCGTTCGCATCTTGCTCTTGTGGTTGATGAATATGGCTCGGTTTCGGGGCTGATTACCATTGAAGATCTTATTGAGCAGATTGTCGGCCAGATCGATGATGAGCACGATATCACCCAAAGTGATGAGGTCTTTATTAAAAAGCTTGACGATGGGCGCTATATTATCAACGCGCTGATTTCGCTCAAAGAGTTTAATGAATATTTCGAAGTGCATTTTGATACCGAAGATGTCGAGACGATTAGCGGGCTGTTAATGCAACAATTTGGCTCGCTTCCGAAAGAGGGCGACCTTATTGAGATCGACCATTTCGCCTTTGAAGTGCTTCCATTTGAGGGGAATTACCTTAATTATGTGGAGCTTACGATTAAGGTAGATGAGTGATCAATCTTTCATCAATCAATTTGTTTGACAACTTTGGAAATCACGCTATAATGTGAATCCTTAATTCCTCGATAGCTCAGTTGGTAGTAGCACTTGACTGTTAATCAAGGGGTCCCTGGTTCGAGCCCAGGTCGAGGAGCCAGACCTAAAAGCCTAGTAAGAGAAATCTCACTAGGCTTTTTTCTTGTCTAAAATTTCCTTGCCGGCATTTTTTTGCGATATCATAACGCTATGTCAGATTGAAAAGGAAAGGTTTGATGAGAAAGAGGGTTCAGCGTTGGGGCGCGGTTTGTATGCTGTCATTTATGGCATTCGGCACACTTAGCAATGTTGCCACAAGTGCGCCTGAAACGAGCACGCAACGGCTGTCGATTTTGGCGTCTACCAGCTCGAATATGAATCAGCAGCTCACCGATTTTATCTGCCTGAGTTATGAGCTTGAGCATCCCTTTAATGAGTGCCATGTCGAGATTGCCACCGAGCCCATTTCACGGAAAACCTTGCCCACGCTTCAGCAATACGATTTCATTATCCTCTCTGAACAGGTCTATAATGCCCATCTAACGCGGGATTTTGAGCTCCTATTTCCGCTCTATGAAAAATCATTTACCGCCATTGCCCGGACTGATCGGGAAGGTTTTTCTGGGATTTTCAATCGCGATAATACCTTTGGCGTTCTCGATAAGGAAGATCAATTTGAGCGGGTTGGTGATGTCTTTAATGCCGCCGGGCTTCCCATTCATTCCGTTAAAATTGATAAACTCTCAAGCGATGAATTAGCAGAGGATTTCTGCCATTTTGATCTCGATGTGGTCTTTGTGATGGGAACGCATCCCGATCCACTCGTGCGAAAACTCAACACCCTCTGTGATGGGCAAATTGTGCCGATCGCGAGCGATCTTCCGCCCAACTTTTTTCAGCGCAATCGCTATCTCTATAAAGCAATTATCGATTCTGATTTTTATTGGCGCACCGCTTCAAATCTTGAAACCTTGAGCGAGCGCTATTATCTCGCCTATAACCGTAAACACAGTGCGCAGAGCCGTGATAAAAAAGCACTTGGGCAGTTCTTTAAACATTTCTTTAGTGAAGTGAAAGCCGATTCCCGTGCGGAAAAAGGGCTCTTAACGGTGCTAAAAAAGCATCGCCAAAACTCTCAAAGTGAATTGAGCGAGCGGGGCAAGTGGCTCCTTGGGCTCTTTATTCCGGGTGAAACCATTGTAACCGATATCGATTTTGATGAAACCGATAGCATCGATCCAGAAGCGCTCAAATCCCTTGATCTTGACACGCCGCTCGATGAGGAATGACTTTGAGTCTAAACGTTTGTCCAGATGCTTTTTTTAAACGGTTTCTTCTAAAAACGCGCTGACTTTGGCGAGAGCCTCACCTTTATAATCATTTCCCGCTACTTCAATGGTGGTGAGATTTTCTTCTCGGCGTAGCCAAGTGCGCTGGCGTTTGGCATATTGGCGCATTGCAATAATCGCAAGCTCCACCGACTCTTCCAGTGTATGATCGCCCAAAAGATGCTCGTAGATTTGTGGATA
>Ga0079226_10000858_pt1 | contig 22524 bp, 20 predicted proteins | sample Poulit2014_FD_76345 | JGI IMG/M metagenome (GOLD analysis project Ga0079226, IMG submission 76345) | Agricultural soil microbial communities from Georgia to study Nitrogen management - Poultry litter 2014 | ecosystem: Environmental > Terrestrial > Soil > Agricultural land | place: USA: Georgia...
AAGATCGTCTACGAAGTGCAGAGTCTCTTGGACGATCAGAAGTTCAACGTGGTCATTGCCCGCACCATGGAATTAGTCAACGCCACCCGTAAGGAAATCGACAACGGCGCCGGAGCCGCCGATCCGGCAGTACGTGAGGCAGCCGAAGTGGTTGCCCAATTATTGTCACTGGTGGCTCCATACACCGCCGAAGACATGTGGGCGATGCTAGGCCATGAACCATCTGTCGCCCGGTCGACTTGGCTCAACGTTGATGAATCCCTGCTGGTCGAAGACAAAATCACCGTGATCGCCCAAGTCCAAGGCAAACTGCGCGACCGCTTCGAAGCCCCCGCCGATATTTCCGAACAGGAACTGGAAACCATGGCTCGCGAATCACAAAACGTGCAGCGCGCCATCGGCGATAAACAGATTCGCAAAGTCATTGTGGTCAAAGGCAAGCTCGTGAACTTCGTGGTGGGTTAACCCCACTATGACCGAAATTGCCCCGTGGATCGCCCGACTGACCGTTCGCTCGCGTGAAGTACGCAGCGAAGCGGTCGGTTGGGCACGCTACATCAAACCGCAGCGACGCGACCGGGTAGCCATTGTCACCGACACCTCAGCAGCCTTACCCGATGCAGTCTACAAACTACCTAATGGTTCAGATCTCTTTATCATCCCTATTCCGGTGATGATCGGTGATCAGATTTATAATGAGGAGGACGACACTCTTCATCACGATCTGTCCATCGCCTTGGCGTCCGGCACCGCACTGCGTACTTCGCGCCCGTCGCCGGGACAATTTTCAGCCCTGTATAAATACATCGCCGAACAAGGCTACGGCCATATTCTGTCGATCCACCTGTCGTCAAAATTGTCTGGCACTACGGACGCTGCACGAGTGGCTGCCCAGACGTCGTCGATACCTGTGACGGTCCTGGATTCGCATAGTGCTGGGCTGTCGTTAGGAAATGCCGTACTTGACGTGCTGATCCGCACTCGATTAGGCCTTTCACCGCAATATCTTGCCAGCGTCGCCACGCGACAGACCCAGGTTGGGCAGACGATCTTTACCGTTCCAAACCTGGAAACGCTGCGCAAGGGTGGTCGTATCTCAGCCTTGGCCGGTATCCTGGGACAGCTGCTACAGGTACGTCCTGTCATGCAACTCAACGACGGTGCTATCGAACTGCTTGACCGGCCGCGTAGTGAGGCCAAAGCACTGTCGATCATCACCGATATTGCCACTTCGGTACCACCGCCAGTTCGACTCAGCGTCCAGTCCTACGGCGATTACGACATGGCCCACCAAATCGCAGGCGAACTCCAAGAGCACTCTTCGATGCCAGTGCCTGTCGTGCGTTTACCCGCCGTCCTGGCAGCCCACTTAGGCTTGGGCGCACTGGGAATCTCCATAAGCCCAGACCTCGATTATGCCAGTTACGGCACGGCCTAGGTTAAGTTATCCCCAGCTAGCATCATCAGGCCCCTACTATCCACATTGCTTGGGTTAGCCGCCAGCAGTAGACATCAGAGATTGCACGCTAGATGGTATGGCAAAACATCTAGCCGAACCCCTCGGGCAATCGCAACAAGCACCGATCTGGCGCACCAAGATCGCGCTATCGGCTGTGCTCATGGTAATCATTATTATCCTGACGATCCTGGGATTTCGGTGGCTCACGACTGACCATGAGGCCACACCAGACTCCGCTCTGACCGTCAATAACACCGAACCGGAACCATTTGACCCACCCGTGGATGATGCATCAGTTCCCGAGGAGACACAACGCGACCTACTTATCGTGCATGTTGCAGGCGAGGTGCAACAGCCTGGCATAGTTGAACTTGAGCCCACGGCCAGAGTCATTGATGCCATTGACAACGCTGGTGGACCAACCGACGAAGCACACCTGGATGCATTAAATCTCGCCGCGATCGTCAACGACGGCGAATATATTTTGGTCCCCGATCGTCAAACCACAGCAGAAGCACCACCAAATTCACTGCCCTCTGGCGGGACGGGCCTTGCCGGCAGCAATCCCACAGTCAACCTCAACACCGCCGATTCTACTGAGTTAGAAACCTTACCGGGTGTTGGTCCCGCCACTGCCGAAAAGATCATCGCCCATCGAGAACAGCACGGAGCTTTCGCACAATTATCCGACCTCGAAGCCGTTTCAGGGATTGGCCCTGCCACCTTAGAACGACTCGACGGGCTTGTGACGTGGTAATGCAACAAGACCACATTAAGCCAGACGATATTGCTGCCCCCATTGATATACGGCTAATCCCTGCTGCAGTCCTTACGGTTCTAGTATGTTTGATAGGGCCTGAATTATCTATTGCATGGGTACAACGAGTTCCGTGGATTCTTGGTTTCCTCGGTGTGCTGACGTTGTCGGTCGTTGCGTGTTTCCGAAAGTCACGTGGCAAACGTATCGTCCAGGGTGTCCTTCTCTTGTCGATTGCGTGCTGGGCTGCGACTCCTGCAGCAGTGATGGTGCAGTATCAACAAACAACGGCCCAAACCTCTGGCTGGTTGGACTTTGTTGACACCCAGGGCACCGCACGGATGTCCGTGCGCTTAGCGACTGACCCAGTGAAACGCGATGGACCTTTTGGCACCAGTTGGTTTGTCACGGCTGATGTTGAGGCCTATGGCAAAGATCTTATCCTCACACCCCACCCCGCTAAGATCGTAATTTCCGGGGACCAAAGTTGGAATGATCTGGCAGCCGAAGATCAAGCGTGTTTCATCGGTCGCGTTACTGACAATGAAACATCAGTATTTGTTCAAGCCACTGCAGCTACACAGCCTGGTAGCTGCGCTAACGGGGCGAGTGAACCAACAATAACTGGTCGCGATTCACTTCGAGAAACGCTGCGAACCCAGGCCAATCAGACCATCAGCTTTGCTCCAGAACTGTTACCCGGGCTCATTCTCGGAGACCGGTCTCAACAGTCAGAAGAAATTGACCACGCGATGAAAGTATCGGGTCTGAGTCATCTATCGGCGGTTTCAGGTGCTCACACGTCACTGATTGCATCGGCAGCAACCATATTATTTCGCAGCCTTCGTTTGCCACGTTCTGTTGTGATCGCAGCATTCCTGGCCACCTTGGTGTTGTTTGTTCAAATTGTAGGAATGCAGCCGTCCATAATTCGCGCTGCAACCATGGGCGCTATCGGCGCGTGGGCTCTATTTTATGGTCGCGGCTCTCAAGTACTGCCGATCTTGGCATTATCAACCATCGTTATACTTACCATGTCGCCGGAATTGATACACGAGGTCGGCTTTCAATTATCTGTTGCGGCCACAGCAGGAATTGTGCTGGGCGCTCAGCCACTTGAAGCCTGGTGCCGCCCGATGCTGGAGAAAGTTCTTCCGAATTTCTGGGCAACGATGCTCAGTTCGTCTTTTGCAATCTCTGCTACCGCACAATTGGCCTGTCAACCACTGCTGCTGACGTTCATCGATTATGTCAGTCCATATTCTTTGCTCGCCAACCTCTTGGCCACGCCACTGTTACCTATGATCACCATTCCCGGCACGGTGGCAGCCGGATTAGGCATCGTGGCACCTGGCATAGCGCAACTCCTGCTGCACGCTGTGTCACTGCCTACGGCAGCCATCGGCTGGATCGCCACCAGTGTTACCAACTTGCCTGGAGCAATGCTTCCCTGGCCTGAAGGCTTGGCAGGAACCGTATTGATTGTATTGCATTGGACCGCCAGCTGTATTGTCCTGCTAAAACTTCTACGCCGCCAACGACATTCAAAACCAGCAGTCAAAATTGATTCGCCCCAAGCAGGATGGTTTGGCGTCCTCACCGCTGCAGTACAGCGGCTCACCATGGCCAACATTATTCAGTTGAGTTTGGTGGTCGTGGCACTTGTTGCCCACCTCGTGGCGTTCTGGCCTATACGACCAACGACAGTGGATGCTGATTGGGATATTGTCGGCTGTGATGTCGGCCAGGGTGATATGTTCCTGATCCGCACTGGATCCGACTCGGCCATGGTGATTGATAGCGGACCGGATCCAGATCGTGCCCGACAGTGCCTGGAAGCAGCAGCAGTAGAGCATCTTGATCTCGTCGTCGTGACACACCTTCATGCAGATCATGTGGGAGGCATACAAGGCGTATTAGATGTTGCCACACCACAAGACATAATATTTTCTACCGGTTCTGATGATACCTATTCGCCAACATCAACGGACCTGCCCGACACAGCTCGACAGGCCGACCAGCCGGTGGTTGGCGTGATTGATCACGCACAACATGATCCAGATCATGCGGTACAAGTACGCTGGTCGATTCTGAGCGCGGACAGGACTGCTCAAAATGAAAACAACGCCTCGATTATGCTGTTTCTGGAAATCTACCGACACGGAGGAACTGTGACCGCACTGTTTACTGGAGACGCTGAAGAAGACCTTGCAGCAAAGCTCTTGGGCGAACAACGCATCCCGGCAGATGTCGATATTCTCAAATTGTCACACCATGGAGCAAAAAATGGAGGAACTGAGCTGATTGAACATACTAGCCCCCGGATGGCCCTGATTGGGGTGGGAGAGAATAACACCTACGGTCATCCGCACCCGGAAATATTAGAGGCGTTGGGTCCACGAATCCAACTTCACAGAACGGATCTCGACGGCACTTTTGCGGTGACCTTTCAGCACAGTCACGCATTGGTTGCTGCAGAACGATAGACTCAAGCCCATGGCCGCAACTCGACGTACAAAAACTTCCGATACATCCTGGCGTAATGTGCTGGCGAGCCCACTGATCCTCGTGCAGGGCAGTGAAGAATACATTCACTCGGCCGTCACCGAATCCGTGAAATCGCAGCTGAAAAAAGATGAACCCGACACGGAAATCCACCATCTGTCAGCAGCCGAATATCAAGCTGGAGAGCTACAAGTCCTAGCAAGTCCCTCACTATTTGGGGAGAAGAAGTTGTTGGTCTTTGCAGATATGCAAAAGATGACCGACGCTTTTGTCACTGATGGGTTAGCCTACCTGCAAGATCCCAACCCTGACGTAACGTTTTTAGGCTTGCACGCCGGCGGGACACGCGGTAAACGTCTGTTGGATGCGCTAAAGAAAACCGGTCAATTTATCGAGGCTAAACCGATCAAGTCCGATCGGGACAGAATGGAATTTTTGCAGGCAGAATTCCGAAGCGCCCGCCGGAAAATCGACTTAGACGCAGTTCGCTCCTTAGCTGATTCCATTGGCCAAGACCTTGGAGAACTCGCTGCTGCGGCCAGCCAGTTGATTGCCGACACCGAAGGCACTATCAGCGTGGAGATTGTCGAAAAATATTACGGTGGTCGTGTCCAAGCTACCTCGTTCAAAGTCGCCGATGCAGCCTTGGACGGGCAACTTGGATCGGCTATTGCCTTACTACGTCATGCATTAGCAACCGGTGTGCAGCCAGTGGCGATCACCGCATCATTTGCCTTGAAAGCTCGCCAGGTGGCACGGATTATCGACGCAAAAATGGCCGCTGGACAAGTCGCCTCAGCGCTGGGTATGGCCCCGTGGCAAGCCCAACGTGTGGCTTCTACAGCGCGGCATTGGACCCCGGTAAATATTGCCGGAGCTATCGAACTTATCGCTAGGGCAGATGCTGAAGCCAAGGGCCAAGCACGTGACGCAGACTTCGCGGTTGAACGTATGGTCACCAAGATCGCGGGTCTTGCCAAACACCGTTGAACGGTGGGTTAAAGCATCGAGGCCGTGACAACCATAGTGATCGTCACGGCCTCAAAGCGTGTGTTCGTTCTATTTGAACTTAGGCATCCATAGCGTTAACACGAGCTGCAGCACCGGATTTCCGGTTTGCAGCGTTATTGCGATGGATAGCCCCCTTGCTCACAGCCTTGTCCAGCTTACGGCTGGCAACTGCCAAAGCCTGTTCAGCAGCGGCTTTATCGCCTGACTGAACAGCTTTGTTGACTTTGCGAAGCACAGTCTTCAGTTCAGACTTGATCGCGGTGTTGCGTTCACGACGTTTTTCGTTCGTGATCGCGCGCTTTTTTGAAGATTTCAGATTAGCCAATTACTGGTCCTATCCATTCGAAAAATGTGGGTCGTTGAGGGGTATTCCTGCCGAAGCGACTGAGCGGTGTGGGGGCACCTTGGAAAGCCCCGGCAAGAGTGCCCGTCGACCTGCGCGGACACACAGCGGATAATTCTACCAAACTCTGGCATAGACAGCGAATTGCGCAGACGAATAGCACGACGCGCTCGGGTGTTCGCTACCAGGCAGCTGACCATGCTCGATATGTTGTCGCTCTAAGTCATGAAACGTGAAACAATAGTGCAACAAGAAAATTTAGTTGTGCTGCAACCGGTTTGACCAGCAGCCAATATACACAAGAAGGATGGTGCACGTGTCGCCAGTGGCGTCCAACCCGCCTCAGCCCGGTTCTACCGATCCATCGGTTATTCGGAACTTTTGTATCGTCGCACATATTGACCATGGCAAATCCACTCTTGCAGACCGCATGCTGCAAAATACCAATGTGGTTGCGCCACGCGATATGCAAAGCCAGTTCCTTGACAACATGGACATCGAACGCGAACGTGGGATCACCATCAAATCTCAAGCCGTGCGCATGCCATGGAAAGTCGATGGCCACGACTATATTCTCAATATGATTGACACCCCTGGGCACGTGGACTTCGCCTACGAAGTATCACGATCATTGGCCGCCTGCGAAGGGGCAATTTTGCTTGTGGATGCCGCACAGGGAATTGAGGCACAGACCCTGGCAAACCTCTATATGGCCATGGAACACGATCTTGAGATCATCCCTGTTCTCAATAAAATCGACCTGCCGGCAGCAGATCCAGAGCGCTACGCACTTGAGATCGCCAATCTGATTGGTGTTGACCCAGATGACGTTCTGCGAGTCTCTGGTAAGACCGGTGAAGGCGTCGAAGCTTTACTTGACCGCGTAGTTAATGCGGTCCCTGCGCCGTCTGGGAACGTTGACGCACCAGCGCGCGCAATGATCTTTGACTCGATCTATGACACCTACCGCGGAGTCATTACTTATGTCCGGATGGTTGACGGCAAGCTTAGTCCTCGTGAGGGCATCCGGATGATGGCCACCGGAGCTGAATACGAGCTCCAAGAAACCGGCGTCTACTCGCCAGTCGCCATTCCTGGTAAAGGCCTAGGCGTAGGAGAAGTCGGTTACTTGATCACCGGTGTCAAAGATGTCTCTGAATCAAAAGTCGGTGACACTGTCACCTTAAAGAACAAACCCGCTGAAGAACCTATCGGCGGATACAGTGAACCGCTACCTATGGTGTTTTCCGGTTTGTATCCGATCGACGGATCCGATTACCCCGCACTCCGAGAAGCTTTAGAAAAACTGCAGCTCAACGACGCCGCACTGAGCTACGAACCGGAAACCTCTGTTGCACTTGGCTTCGGTTTCCGTGTCGGTTTTCTGGGCTTATTGCACTTGGAAATTGTTCGTGAACGACTTGAACGGGAATATAATCTCGACCTGATCTCGACGGCACCAAACGTTATCTACAACGTCACCACCGAAGATGGCACGGTGGTGCGCGTGACGAATCCTTCGGAGTTTCCTGAAGGAAAGATTCTAGAAGTCGAAGAGCCCATGGCGATGGCAACTATTATCGTTCCTTCGGAATTTATCGGTGCCGTTATGGAACTGTCGCAGAGCAAACGCGGTCAGCTTGACGGCATGGATTACCTATCCGAAGAACGCGTTGAGATCCGTTACTGGATTCCGCTGGCAGAAATCGTCTTCGACTACTTTGACCTATTAAAGTCGCGCACCAAAGGCTATGCTTCCCTGAACTGGCAGCAACAAGGTTCACAAGTGTCAGACCTGGTTAAAGTCGACATCTTATTGCAAGGTGACACCGTGGATGCCTTCTCTGCGATTACCCACCGTGATCATGCATACTCCTATGGTGTCAAGATGACCTCGAAGCTTAAAGAACTCATTCCGCGTCAACAGTTCGAAGTGCCCATCCAGGCTGCTATTGGGTCGCGCATCATCGCTCGGGAGAATATCCGAGCGATCCGCAAGGATGTACTGTCGAAATGTTATGGCGGTGACATCTCGCGTAAACGCAAGCTGCTCGAGAAACAAAAAGAAGGCAAGAAGCGCATGAAGATGGTCGGTACTGTTGAAGTGCCTCAAGAGGCGTTCATCGCAGCCCTCTCAACAGATACGGATAGCAAGTAGACCTTGAGCCAAACCGAGATTCCCCCAACGACCGGTGTGCTCCCAGAGTTCGTTGTACCGGCGGCTAATGACGCAGATCGGACTTTTTCGCTGTACGTGCATGTTCCGTTCTGTGTCAGCCGATGCGGTTACTGCGATTTCAATACCTATATTTCACCTGATCTGGGCCCCGGCGCCTCGCACGAAAGCTACGCTGACACCGCGATAAAGGAACTGGAATTCGCAGCCGACACCCTCGAACAATCTGGGATAGACGCCAAGCCGCTGCATTCGGTCTTTTACGGTGGTGGAACCCCCACATTGCTGGCGGCCCAAGATCTCAATCGAATTCTTCAGCGTGCTAGAGAACTCTTTGGCATCAAACCAGGGGCTGAGATCACTACAGAAGCGAATCCTGATTCGTTGTCCGAGCAAGCTGTGCAGACACTCGCTGAGGGTGGCTTCAACAGGATTTCAATGGGGATGCAGTCTTCGGTATCCCATGTACTTCAAGTCTTGGAACGTACCCACAACCCAGATAATGTCTACGCGGCCGCAAAATGGATACGCGATGCCAACCTGGACTTGTCGCTGGATCTAATTTTTGGCACACCAGGGGAGTCTATTACCGATTGGCACCAGTCGCTTGACGCCGTCCTGGCCGTACGCCCGGACCACGTGTCTGCCTATGGGCTCATTGTCGAACAAGGCACCAAACGTGCAGCCCAAATTCGACGCGGTGTTTACCCGAACACTGATCCAGATGATCAAGCAGACAAATATCTTGTCACAGAAGAGCGTCTAACCACAGCCGGATACCGTTGGTATGAAATATCTAACTGGGCTTATGATCCGCAGGAACAAGGCATTCATCAGTCCCAACACAACCTTGCCTACTGGCGAGATCAAAACTGGTGGGGGATAGGTCCCGGCGCGCATTCACATATAGCCGGTGTGCGTTGGTGGAATGCTAAGCACCCAGCGGCTTATGCCTCGCGTGTTCTGGATAATATTTCGCCAGCAATCGGTCGCGAAATTCCCGACGCTGAAGCACGACTGCTAGAGCAAATCATGCTAGGTGTGAGGCTTTCCGAAGGTCTCGAATTATCGGTGCTGACATCACAGTCCGAATCTGAAGCACAGGCGGCACTAGCCGAAACCCGACGGCTAGCAGATCAGGGTTTGATCGAGTCAGCAGCACTCGAAGACGGCAGAATTGTGCCGACCCTTAAGGGGCGCTTGCTCGATGACGCGATTACCCGACGGCTTGCTGGGTTCTAGGATCTGAGTTGACTAGCGGATGATCCGCAGGTTGAAAGGGTAGCGGTACGGTCGACCCTTATTGACCTCGATGCCTGCGATGACGCCCGAAATCGTCATGAACAGCCACAGCAACACCGCGACCACCCCAAAAATAGCGCCCATGACGGGGAGGAACGCCAGGATATTCGTGGCCAGAGCAACGATCGTCAAGGGGAGTGTGAAGTTAAGGGCTTCTTTGGATTCTTGTTCGCAAAACGGGCCACGAGAACGGAACACAACAAATATCACCAACGATGGCACAAAGCCCAAGAACGCCCCGAAATGAGCAACAGTTGCCCATTGCCGGTCTTCAGATGGTGTAAGTGGACCACGCGAGGTGGTATTACGGCCATAACCTGAGGTGCCAGGGGTTTGTGACACGGCGGGTATCCTTTACGTTGGGGTTTAGCTGATATTTATGCGATAGAGGTGACGAGTTAACAACAGTCTAATGCTGTTTCACCCTGCGCACGGGCAGAACAACACTGTGCACGCAGAATTCTGCTAATCGTGGACGGTAACGAAATCGATCATGTGTTCCACACGGCCCAGCAGGTCGGCTTCGAGGTCTTTAAAGTTACTGACTCGAGACAAAATCTTTTTCCAGCCCAGCCCGATATCAGCAGGTGTTTGGTGGGGTAAACCTAACCGAGCAAGCATACCGGTTTTCCAGTCTTCATTGCGGGGGATTTTTGGCCATGTATGAATACCAATGACTTCTGGTTTGACCGCTTGCCAGATATCAACATACGGGTGGCCCACGATTAACACATTGTCTTTGGCGCCCGAGGCTTTCATGGCCTCTTGGGCAATTCGCTGTTCTTTTGATCCATCCACCAAATGGTCTAATAACACTGCTAGCCGTCGTTTTGGGCCGGGCTGGAACTGTTTTACTGCTCCCGCTAGATCATCAATACCGTGCAATGGTTCTACGACGATGCCTTCGACGCGAAGGTCATCGCCCCAGATTTTCTCTACCAGTTCAGCATCATGAATCCCTTCCACCCAAATTCTGGAAGCTTTGGCTACTGCTGCGCGTCGTGGTGCTACGGCACGGGAACCAGATGCGGTGCGAGTGGGACGTGATGGTTGTTGTTGGGTCGGCACTACAAGATTGACCGCGGTGCCATCGATCAGAAAACCTAGTCCTAACGGGAAGGATCGCGTCACACCCTTGCGGCCTTCTAGAACGACTAAATGTACGCCACCGGATTTCTCTACCCTCACCACCGCCCCGGTGAAACCCGATGCGGCATCTTCAACAACCAGACCGCGTGCCGCGGCGACTTGTTTCGGTGCTGAGCGCTGGTCTCTGCGGGTCATCTGCGTTGGTCCCCACTGGTTCCAGTTCATGATTGTGTATCGCTTTCTTTGGTGTTGGCTCTCCGAGGCTATCAAAGCTTGATCAGTCAACAGCGAAGAACCTCCGTTGTGTGCTGCCACCATCGAAAAAATCCAGCTAACATTAGCACTATGCTATCGACAGTGCTAAGTTTTTGGGGAGGGTAAATGATTGATCAACCACGTCGAATGAAAGTTCTACAAGCCATTGTGGAAGACTACGTGGCCTCCCGGGAGCCTGTCGGTTCAAAAGCTTTAGTGGAGCGACATAACCTCGGGGTCTCTTCAGCGACGGTTCGAAATGATATGGCTGAGCTCGAGGATGAAGGGCTCATCGCAGCTCCACACACGTCCTCAGGTCGTATCCCAACCGATAAAGGCTATCGATACTTTGTCGATCGGATCTCCGAGGTTCGACCACTTTCGATTGCCGAGAAGCGTGCAGTCCAAAGGTTGCTCGACAACTCCGATGGCATCGATGACATGATGGCCGCCACGGTGCAGGTTCTATCGCAACTGACCCGCCAGGTCGCCGTCATTCAGTACCCTCACATGGATTCTTCAGTCATTCGACGCGTTGAGTTCGTGTTGTTATCTGAAGACCGCATGTTAGCTGTGCTGATTCTTTCCACAGGACGGGTCGATCAGAGGGTTGTCTACCTCAATGAAGTCGTGGATCAGCCGACCTTGGATGTGTTGGCTCAGGTCTTTATGAAATATCTGGATAACGTGAGCCCGTATAACCTTTCGCAGGCGTTGACTGATGTACAAGCTGCAGTTCCACAAGAACACCAGCAACTGGTTTGCGCCCTTGGCGACGCTGTGGAGTTGTTGGCCGAAGCAGGACACCGGGATCGCATCTTGATGGCGGGAACTGCCAACCTTGCCCGTTCTCCGCAGGACTTTAGCCATTCGATTGGTCCCATTCTTGAAGCTCTGGAAGAACAGGTTGTGCTGTTGAAGCTGTTGACCGAAATGGAAAACGACGTGCACGGCTTATCGGTACGGATTGGTGACGAAAACTTCGGTTCGTTGGGTGACACCTCGGTTGTAGCGGCAGGCTACGGACCTGGTGATGCGGCAAAAATTGGCGTCGTCGGACCCACCCGCATGGACTATCCCTCGACGATGTCGGCTGTGCGAGCGATCGCTCGGTACCTGTCGAGGATTTTGTCTAGTTAGCTCATGACCGGATAATAGACTCTGACCAGAACACGGTTTCAAGCTCCCGATGCTTGAACTGAAAGGAATACGACCAACAAGTGGCACAAGATTATTACCAGATCCTGGGTGTTGACCGTAACGCCACAGAACAAGAAATCAAAAAGGCCTACCGCAAAAAGGCCCGCGAACTGCACCCGGATCATAACCCGTCCGAAGAAGCCGCAGAGCAATTCAAGGCTGTCACGCACGCCTTTGAAGTGTTATCAAACGCTGAAAAACGGCAGAATTATGACGCCACCGGTCACGAAGATGGTCGACGTGCAGGTGGTTTCGGCGGCGGCGGTTTTGGCGGCTTCTCCGACATCTTCGAAACCTTTTTTGGCGGGGGAGCAGGTGCTGGCCCCGCATCCCGCGCACGTCGTGGTCAAGATGCTCTGATTGCGACACATATTGATCTTGAAGAAGCAGTCTTCGGTACCGAAAAAACCATTGAGGTTGAAACGGCAGTCCGCTGTGAGCGGTGTGACGGTTCTGCGATGGAACCTGGTACGCATCCAGAAACGTGTACCACGTGTCGTGGCGCCGGACAGATCTCGCGTCCAGTGGATTCAATCCTGGGACGGATGATGACCACAGAAACCTGCCCCACCTGTCGAGGTTACGGCGATGTCATCACCGACCCATGTGGGCAGTGTTCTGGCCAGGGCCGCGTACGCGAGCGGATATCCTTCACCGTCAAAATTCCAGCCGGTGTTCGTGACGGCACGCGAATCCAACTGGCCGGACGAGGTGAAGCTGGGGTTGCAGGTGGACCTAACGGCGATCTCTACCTTGAAATTCGAGTCCGTGAGCACGAAGTATTTACCCGCCAGGGCGACAACCTGCATGCGACAATGACCGTCCCGATGACTGCTGCTGCCCTAGGTACGGAAATCAAGATTGACACTTTCGACGGCGAACAAGCCTTCACCGTAGAACCTGGAACCCAAACCGGACACGTAGTTACGTTGCGGAATCTGGGTGCCTCGCGACTTCAGGGCAGCGGCCGAGGTGATATGAAGATCACTCTCAACGTCTCGACGCCGACAAAATTGAATGATGAACAGCGTGAGTTACTCACCCGGCTGGCCGAGCTTCGTGCCGAAGATATTGCCCATGGACAGATGGAGTCTCGAGGCTTCTTTTCCCGTCTGAAATCCGGGATCGACAACATGTTCTCACATGATGAATCGTGACACATCCACTGTTTTATTGTCCCCAAGCCACCGGGAGCCGTATCGATGATCTCATCAGTCTTGATAGGGCGGCATCTGGTCATGCGATTCGTTCACAACGACTGCAAGCCAAAGACCCGGTGCTAGTATCCGACGGCGCTGGGACTCTGGCCGAAGGGGTCATCCAAACTGCTGATCCTCAAAGCACGCAGATTCGGGTAACTCAGGTCAGTATTCAGTCGCAGCCACGGGTGCGCATCAATTTGGTGCAAGCCTTAGCCAAAGCTGACCGGGACCTTCTGGCTGCCCAGATGGCCACCGAATTGGGCGTTGACGCCGTGACACCGTGGCAAGCCCAGCGATCAATAGTACGTATTCGTGCAGAGCGAGCTGAAAAAATCCTCGGGAAATGGCGCTCGAAACTTCAGGCAGCTGCTCAGCAGTCGCGTCGCGCCATCATCCCCGACCTCAAAGACCCTATGATCACCACAGAGGTCGCTAGACTGCATGATCCTGAAAACGGTCACCATATTGTCGTACTACACGAAGATGGCACTACGGAGATCGACCACGCAGTTGCTCTGACATCAGGTGTCCAGACGCTTCACATCGTGGTAGGCCCCGAAGGCGGGGTGGCACCACAGGAACTGGCTGCTATTGAACAAGCTGGTGGTACCGCAGTAAAAATTGGCCACAACGTCCTTCGTTCATCGACGGCCGGACCGGTAGCCATTACCCTGCTAAACCAACTCTTGAAACGTTGGTGAACTAAAGCAGCTTGTAAAACCTTACGGATCTTATACAAAGATAGACCAGGCCCTAGCTGACCACATAGACTGGATACCACAGCACAAACGAGTAATGGAGTCGACCTGACAGAACACACTCAGCCCGATCAGACAAGGCGCACGACCATCACATTCACCACTCCTGCCGACATGGTGCAAACATTTGGTCCACAAGACATGTTGCTTCGGGTCCTCGACGGCGTGTATCCAGATCTGAAACTACTGGTACGAGACCAGCAGCTCGACATCACAGGCCCCGCCGAAGATGTGGCCCAAGCTATCAAGATTGTTCATGATCTTCAATCTGTCGCCGGTGCAGGCACGACAGTAGACCCCGAAATCATTGAGACAACCATTGCAGGAATTCGCGCCTATCACGATAACACAGCCATGAACATGCCTGCCGAGCTGATTGTCTCAGCACAGGGTAAGAAGATCCGTCCGAAGACTGAAAACCAAAAAGCATATGTCAACGCTATCAACACCAACACCGTGGTGTTTGGCATCGGCCCGGCGGGTACTGGAAAGACGTATTTAGCCATGGCCAAAGCCGTTCAAGCGTTGCATACTCGGCAAGTCAATCGAATTATTCTCACCCGGCCCGCAGTAGAAGCCGGCGAATCCTTGGGTTTTTTGCCCGGTACACTCAGTGAGAAAATCGACCCGTATCTTCGGCCGCTGTACGATGCGTTGCATGAAATGGTCGAACCAGACTCCATCCCGCACCTGATTGAAGTCGGCACCATCGAAGTAGCACCATTGGCCTATATGCGTGGACGTACCTTGAATGACGCGTTCATAATCCTAGATGAAGCCCAGAACACTTCAGCAGAACAAATGAAAATGTTCCTCACCAGGCTGGGTTTCAACTCGCATATGGTCATTACCGGGGATGCTTCCCAGATCGATCTGCCCCGCGGAACTGACTCGGGACTGGCTCAAGCTGTAGATTTCCTACAGGGCATTGATGACATCTCCATCATTGAACTGAAATCTTCAGATGTGGTTCGCCACGATCTGGTTTCAAAGATTGTCGATGCCTACGATCGCTATCAACCCGAACCATCACGTCCACAACGGTCCGGTCGGAATCGAAATCGGTAAAGGAACATGGCAATAGAAGTACTGAATGAAACTGCTTTCGACATCGATATTCAACGGGTCATGATGTTAGGCAAACACCTGTATAACAACCTCCACATCCATCCGGCATCTGAACTGGCAGTGGTATTTGTTGATAACGACGCCATGGCTCAATTGCACCAAGACTGGATGGGTCTAGATGGCCCCACTGACGTCATGAGTTTTCCAATGGATGAGCTGCGCCCTGGCACTCAACAGCAACCGGCCCAAGGATTGCTCGGCGATATAGTCATCAGCCCGGAAGTAGCTACAGAACATGCCGCACGCGGTGGCCACAATGTGGCTGACGAGGTGGCCTTGCTCGTAACCCACGGGTTACTTCACCTGCTAGGCTACGATCACCACGATCCCGAAGAAAAAGACGAAATGTTCGGCTTGCAAAACCGACTTCTCCAAGAATTTCTTGGTTACGCGCCGCCAGAGCTTCAGGATGAGGAAGCATAAACGCTGTGACCGTACCTATCATCATGGCGATATTTTTTCTCGCCAGTGTCATCTTAACCTGGGTGTTAAACCTCGCCGAATCGGCGTTTGACTACATCTCATACCGAGAAGCAGAAACGGTCGTAGCCAAACGGCCAGGCAACCCCATATTGCAGGTGCTCGATCGGCTACCCGAACATCAGCTGGCCGTCCGGTTCTGGAGCAGCGTTTTTCTGGCAAGTTCTGCAGTTCTCATGACGGTGTTTATTGACTACTTCGTCAATAACGTGTGGCTTTCAGCTGCCGGCGGCATCCTGGTCATGGGAGTCTTGACGTTATTAGCTGCCTTCCGAAGTCCACGCAAAATCGGTGCGAAACACTACGAGGTCTCAGCACAAGGCACCGCATGGCTAGTTCGTCTGTTGACCGTCATCCTGGGTCCGATCCCGCGGCTGTTCATCACGGACACCGACACCGAAAATGACGAGGAAAATGACGAAACCGATCTGGAAGAAAAACACTTCCGCGAATACGTCTCACGCGCATCAAAAGCCGATGTATTAGAAGATGACGAAGCAGAAATGATTCAATCTGTATTCGAAATGGATGACACTCTAGTGCGTGCCATCATGGTACCGCGTACCGATGTCGTGTGGCTTGAATCAGGCACCACGCTGGCTGACGCTACAGAAATCTTCATCGATTCCGGCTTCTCCCGCATCCCCCTGATTGGCGAAAGTCCTGACGACGTCCTCGGTATCGTCTTTCTCAAAGACGTCGTACGTGCCACGCACACCAGAAGGTTATCCCCACAGGAGCAAGTCAATGTCTTGGCACGCGAGATTCGTGTTGTTCCCGAATCTAAATCTGTTTGGGATCTTTTGCAAGAGCTCCAACGTGAAGCCATTCACGCGGCTATTGTCGTCGATGAGTACGGTGGCACCGCAGGACTGGTCACACTGGAAGATCTCATTGAGGAACTCGTTGGAGATATTTCGGATGAATACGATGACGTAGAAATCGCTGACGTTATCCCACAACCCAACGGCGAATTCCTGGTGAATGCTGCTATGTCGGTGACCGACTTCTCGGAAGCGTTCCACTTATTCTTAGACGATGACGAAGACGTTGACACCGTGGGCGGTTTGCTGGCCAAGAGTTTAGGTAAAATTCCGGTTGAAGGCTCTGTCGCGGAAATTGAAAATCTCACGCTGACTGTTGCCTCACTTGTGGGCAAACGCAATCGAGTCGATACGATTAAAGTCACCGTACATTCATCCTCCGAGGAGACCACAGCATGATGCCAACCGAGTATCCCGAACACTTTCGTTCCGGATTTGTCAGCCTTGTCGGTCGACCCAATGTTGGAAAATCTACGTTAACCAACGCAATGGTTGGCTCAAAAGTCGCCATCACCTCATCAAAACCTCAGACCACCCGACGGGTCATCCGTGGGATCGTATCTGGCGACGATCATCAGCTAATCTTGGTCGATACACCGGGTCTTCATCGACCACGAACTCTGCTAGGGGAGCGTCTCAACGAACTTGTTGCAGAAACTCTTGCGGGAATGGACGCCGTGGCCATGTGCATCCCGGCCAATGAAAAAATTGGTCCCGGGGATCGTTTCATTGCCGAACAGCTAGCAAAACTGCACAAGACACCGATCATTGCCTTGGTCACGAAAATCGACACGGTCACCAGGGGAGTGCTGGCCGACCAGCTGATCGCCGTCCAACAGCTTGGTGAAGACATCTTGACGCCCGATACCGGTGAAGGATTCACAGAAATCGTTCCGGTCTCGGTCCAAGGAGATGTCCAAGTTGATACGGTAGTTGAAGTCCTGACCAAGTACCTGCCGAAATCACCGGCGTTGTATCCCGACGGCGAAGTCACTGATGAGCCCGACGACATTATGGTTGCCGAACTTATTCGAGAAGCAGCTTTAGAAGATGTCTTTGATGAACTGCCACATTCCCTGGCGGTTGTCGTGACCGAAATGGGGCTCCGCGAGGACGAACCTGAAGACCAGCCCATCACGGACATATACGCTGCGATCTACGTGGAACGGGATAGTCAAAAAGGTATTATCATCGGCAAAGGTGGCCAACAGCTACGGGCTATCAGACAGCGCGCGCGTAAGAACATTCAAAAACTTCTTGGCACACGGGTATATCTGGACCTCGTTGTTAAAGTTGCTAAAGAATGGCAACGCAATCCTAAACATATGAATCGTTTGGGATTCTAAGGGCCCGGTGCTAGGCTAGCCACATGCATTGTGTTCAGAGCACCCCACAGCACGGTCTTCACCGTGGGCTTCTTGGTGCTCTACTAGGTCTACTGCTACCGTGCCGTAGCGGGGCCTAGGTTCTTCAAGCACACGCTTTGAACGCCACCAGGTAGCGTCGACCCCGTTGCGGAGCGAAACACACGACCTGCCACCGGTGAGACATGAATGCTCACACACCGGTTTGTCGTCATTGGTCCACTAAACTCGTCACAGGACCAGGCAGTTTCAAAGAATGAGGAAAGACTTTGCGGAATTTTCAGCAACCATCGGGAATGAACTTTAAGAAATACGTCCCTTTCGAACAACAAATTGCCGTAAACCTGCCGGATCGTACCTGGCCAGATAAAGTCATCACGAAAGCTCCTCGCTGGTGCGCAGTCGATTTGCGGGATGGAAATCAGGCCCTGGTCAACCCCATGGATCCGGAGCGCAAAATGCGAATGTTTGAACTGCTGGTCGGTATGGGATACAAAGAAATCGAAGTTGGATTCCCCTCTGCCTCACAAACCGATTACGATTTCGTGCGTCAGTTGATTGAAGAAGACCGCATTCCTGAAGATGTACACATCCAAGTGCTCACGCAGTCCCGGGAACACCTTATTGAACGCACCTATGAAGCGTTAGAAGGCGCTCCACGGGCTATCGTGCACCTGTACAACTCCACTTCTGTCTTACAACGACGCGTAGTCTTCCGCGAAGACAAAAATGGCATCGTCGACATCGCCACGCGAGGTGCCATGCTGTGTCGCAAATACGAAGAACAGCTCAACGATACAGAGATTACCTACCAGTACTCACCAGAATCCTTTACCGGCACCGAATTAGAATTTGCCGCTGAAATATCTAATAAAGTTGCCGAAGTTCTGGAAGCATCCACCGACCGCCAGATGATTCTCAACCTGCCTGCCACCGTCGAAATGTCGACTCCGAACCGGTATGCCGACCAGATCGAATGGATGCACCGCAACATCGAGAATCGCGACGCGATCATCCTGTCACTGCACCCGCATAATGACCGTGGTTCCGGTGTGGCTGCTGCTGAACTTGGTTACATGGCTGGTGCCGATCGAATCGAAGGTTGCCTGTTCGGTAACGGAGAGCGTACCGGTAACGTTGATCTTGTCACACTCGGAATGAACCTGTATACCCAGGGGATTGATCCAGAAATTGATTTCTCCAACATGAACAAGATCCAAGAAATCTATGAATACTCGACTCAGATGAAAGTGCATGAGCGTTCGCCATGGGCCGGCGAACTGGTCTTCACCGCGTTCTCCGGGTCGCACCAGGACGCCATCAAAAAAGGCTTCGAAGATATGGAAGCCCGTGCAGAAGCATCTGGCGTTACAACCGAAGACATCGACTGGGGTGTCCCATATCTGCCGGTTGACCCAGAAGACATTGGTCGCACTTATGAAGCAGTTATCCGGGTGAATTCGCAGTCGGGTAAAGGCGGGGTCGCCTACATGCTGAAGTCTGAATATAACTTGGACCTGCCACGTCGTGCCCAAGTTGAATTCTCAGCTGTCATCAAGGACTACACCGATACCCACGGTGGGGAAATTTCTTCTGAAACCCTGTGGGGAGTCTTCGCCAACGAATATTTGCCAACTGACGATCCACAAGAACGCTGGGGCCACTATCATCTTGTGTCCTCAACTTCTTCCACAACTGAAGATGGTGACTTCTCGATGGAAGTCAAAATGGAACGCGACGGCGAAGTCGTCACCCGTAATGCCACCGGCAACGGGCCGATTTCTGCGCTGGTGAAAATGTTCCATCAGGCCGGCGTCGACGTTCGGGTCCTCGACTACACCGAACACGCCCTGACCGAAGGCGGCGAAGCCATGGCCGCCGCCTACGTTGAGGCGGCCATCGGTGATCGCATTCTGTGGGGTATCGGATTGGACCACAACACCTCGACCGCCTCACTGCAGGCAGTCACCTCTGCGGTCAATCGGTACATGCGTGATGTGAAAGCTGAACAAACCGCTGAATAAAACGCCTAGGAAACGATCTCGTGGATCCGGTACCTACATTTCGCAAAGCTACCGGACCCACGGGATTGTATTACGCACTTATAAATTGGCCGAAGCGGACCGGATCATTGTCATTTTGACTGCCGATCACGGTCAGATTCGAGCCGTTGCTAAAGGTGTGCGCCGTACGACGTCGAAATTTGGATCGACGTTGGAGCCATTTATGCACACGAGATTGCAGCTCGTGCCTCGACGCAGTATGCACATGATCGTCCAAACGGAGACCATTCACCCCTATGGGATGATGCTCACCGGTGACTATGACAGTTTCGGGGCAGCCTCTGCGATGGTAGAAACCGCTGAACAACTCACACGAGATGAAGACACTACCGACGCATCCCAACAATATCGGCTGTTATATGGTGCGATCGCCGCTTTGGCTCGACGAAGCGCATCACCAATCATGTTGCTCACCTCGTACCTCTTACGTGCACTTGCCATCGCGGGATGGGCCCCAACGTTTGATGAATGTAGTAGATGCGGTGTTGAAGGTCGCCACAACTGGCTGTCGGTCCCTCTAGGAGGTGTCGTGTGTGATGACTGTGCGCCACCGCAGACACCCTATGCCACAGATGACGTGGTAGCCCTGCTGGCCGCATTAGTGGCGGGGGATTGGAACGTTGTTTCGCAAGCAGAACCGGCACAAACCCGACAGGCCACCAGTTTCGTAGCACAATATTTGCAGTACCATCTAGAGAAAACTCTGCATTCACTATCGGTGATGGAACAGGGCTAGCCACCACAGGAGCCACCAATGCGTTATCAGAACCCAGCGCCCCACCCTGATGGTTTTGTCATGCCAAAAATTGACCCGAAATTCATTCCACAACACGTAGGGATTGTGATGGATGGCAACGGTCGATGGGCGAACCAGCGAGGCTTACCTCGAACCGAAGGGCACCGAGCTGGAGAACAAGCGTTACTCGATGTAATGGCCGGAGCAGTCGAAATGGGCATCAAATACGTTTCGGTCTATGCGTTTTCTACAGAAAACTGGAAGCGATCACCAGATGAAGTTGCCTTTTTGATGGGGTTTTCACGAGATGTTCTGCGGTGTCAACGTGACACATTGAACTCCTGGGGGGTCAGAGTGCGCTGGAACGGTCGTAAACCACGGTTGTGGAAGTCGGTGATCAACGAGCTACAGGTTGCTGAAGAACTTACCAAAGACAACGATCGTACAACGCTGGTGATGTGTGTTAATTACGGTGGACGGGCAGAAATCACCGACGCGGTCAAAACTATTGCTGAAAAAGCAGCCAAAGGCAAGCTCAGTGCCCGCTCGATTAACGAAAAGACAGTTGCCCAACACTTGCTCCATCCAGATGTGCCGGATGTCGACTTATTCCTGAGGACCTCTGGGGAGCAGCGGCTGTCCAACTTTTTATTGTGGCAATCGGCCTATGCTGAACTCGTCTTTCTGGATGTGCTGTGGCCCGATGTTAATCGGAAAACCCTGTGGGATGCGGTTGAGACGTACGCCTCCCGAGACCGTCGTTACGGGGGAGCGATTGACGCTCCATCTGGTTCCCGGTGAAATAATTTAACCACTCAAACGTAGTAGCAAAGGCGTGGTCACGTACCGGACGCGCCGAGGCGTAAACATCGTGAATGGCATCCGGAATTTTATGGATCATCACCGTATTGCCCAAATGCGTTGCACGCTTGGCAGTAGCCTCAACATCCAGGACGCTGTCGGCCGTTTGCATCTTGAAAGAATATTTGGCGCCAAAATGGGTCTTCGTGGACACCAGAACCAAGACGGGGACGTCAATGGCTAATCCTGCGCGAACTTTGGAATGACCCTCAAGGATTGCTGACAGCCAGCCGCCATGAATATCGAAGGAATACCGGGGGCGCCATAATGGGTGTAACACCCATTCGCCGTGCTCATTGGACGATATCGTCCGGTAGAAAAAATCAACCTTGGGAAATAACAGCTTGCGCTCGGGCATACTGCGCCACACAGGGTCAGCCACCGTATTGGCAAATCCGCGCAACCAGGTATTGCCTTGGAGGGTCAACCACGGGGCATTGAGCACTAAGGTTCCAAGGCGCCCGGGATACCGATTCGCCCACAGTGCTGCAATCAACCCACCGGTTGAATGCGCGATCATGGCTGGCTGCTCGCCCGGATGCTCGTGGGCAATCAAATCCAAAGCCGCGTTAATTTCCTGGTCATATTCGGCTAAATGGTCAATATAGCCAGGCTGTTGCCTGGGTCGCAATGACCGCCCGTATTTTCTAAGATCCAAGGCATACAGCTGATGACCGTGGCGAGCTGCGGCGTCGGCCAGTTCGGTGTTGTAAAAATAGTCCGACCAGCCGTGAATGTAAAGCAGCGGCAGTCCCTCGACATCGTCATGACGAACCAGAGTTGCGGTCACAGGGCGATCTGATTCCTCATGAACAGGGATGCTTTGACGCGAGAACCCTTCTAAGACGTCAGGCAACCACTGGCCCGGGGGTGTATCCTCAAGTAATCCGTAGTGCATTGGCGGCTCCCAAACATGACAAACCCGGTGCACAGTTGCACAAGGTATTGATCCATATGGTTGACTACAAGCTATGACCAACCTACTTGCTGCACGCCTTGCCGGCCAATCTC
>Ga0079226_10000859_pt1 | contig 22522 bp, 24 predicted proteins | sample Poulit2014_FD_76345 | JGI IMG/M metagenome (GOLD analysis project Ga0079226, IMG submission 76345) | Agricultural soil microbial communities from Georgia to study Nitrogen management - Poultry litter 2014 | ecosystem: Environmental > Terrestrial > Soil > Agricultural land | place: USA: Georgia...
GATGTCCAAGAACGGCTAATTGGCCAAGGGAATTGGAATTCGATGTCCAAAAAACGCTAATTGGCCATAAGAATTGGAATCCAACGTCCAAGAAAAACGATTGCTAGTCACGTTTTCTTTAGGTAGTGATTTTTTAACAGTGTCATGTCATGAAAATTTAAACCAAATTGGGCTTTTCGTTGCTTTTTTAGTTCAAATTTTCTATACTAAACTCTAGGTTAGTAAAAAGTGAGGGATCGATATGAAAAGTGTACTGGATCGTTATTTAAATCAACGTGGCTTGACACGTTATGATGTGTCAAAGTTGACCGGAATTTCTGAGCAGGCTCTTTCCAAAGCAAATAAACGAGATCCTGAGACATATACCGTAAAAACAATTGCTAAAATTGCACAGGCAACCCAGCAAACTCCCGGAACAGTCTTAGATGAATTGATTAAGATTAGGGATTTAGAGGAAATAAAAAAATAGCGCCTTGGAGGCTTATATATGACATTAACAGTAAAAAAATTAACAGGTGGGTATAATCAGTTGCCTGTTTTAAAAGACGTTGACTTTCAGATTGCTGACGGAGAAATGGTGGGCTTAATTGGTTTAAATGGTGCGGGAAAAAGTACCACAATCAAAGAAATCATTGGCCTTTTACAACCCCAAAAAGGCGAAATTAAAATTGATGATTTAACTCTTGAACAAGATCCAGAAGCCTATCGTAAAAAAATTGGCTATATACCCGAATCTCCTGTTTTATACGAAGAATTAACCTTGCGAGAACACCTTGAAGTGACCGCAATGGCCTATGATATTGATAAAAAAGAAGCAATCAAACGATCAGAAACCTTATTAAAAACCTTTCGCTTAGAGAACCGTTTGGATTGGTTTCCAGCCAATTTTTCAAAGGGAATGAAGCAAAAGGTGATGATTTTATGCGCTTTTTTAGTGGAGCCAAGTCTTTATATTATTGATGAACCTTTTTTAGGGTTAGATCCATTGGCTATCCACGCTTTGTTAGAATTAATGAATGACATGAAAAAAACGGGAGCGTCCATTTTAATGTCCACCCATGTTTTGGCAACGGCGGAAAAATATTGTGATCGGTTCATTATGCTGCATGAAGGTCAAATTCGTGCCCAAGGATCTGTTTCTGATTTGCAACAAGAATTTCAACTTCCTGGTGCATCCTTAGATGATATTTATTTAGCACTAACAAAGGAGGGGTAAGAGATGGATGATTTTTTTAAGCAACGAGTCCAATTACATCAAAAGCATATGCAACGTTATCTACGCTATGTCTTTAACGACCATTTCGCTCTGATTATGATGTTTTTAGTAGGAGGCTTGGGGTTTTATTATTCCAATTGGTTGAAAACTTTACCCTTACCTTTTCATTGGGGCAAAATTATTCTCTTGATTTTGTGGTATGCAGCTCTTCATATTGGTCAATTTGTGAGTCTAGCAAAACCAGCCGACCAGGTTTTTTTATTGCCAAAAGAAAAACAAATGCGACAATATTTAAGCAAGGCTTTCTATTATAGTTGTTTGTTTCCATCAGCCATTTTAGTGTTGGTGGTAGGAGCAACTATGCCATTAGTCGTGGTGTCGACCGGGCGAAGTTTTGGTACGTTCTTTTTCTTTTTGATTACCTTAACGGCTTTAAAATGCAGTCATTTGACGATTAAACGGATGTCTTTATTTCAAGATATGCAAAAAGCCGCCTTTAACGCGTATTTATTATGGGCAATCATTAGTGTGATTTGCTTGTCTGTGAGTTTGTATTTACACCCAATAACTGGCATGCTACTAGCCCTTCTTCAAATCTCATTATTTACGATTTTGGGTTGGCGGAAACTTTTTGTGCCATTGGATTGGCAATATATGATAGCTGTTGAGCAACAACGGCTTCATCGCATTTATCAGTTTATTAATTTATTTACTGATGTCCCAGAAATCAGCTCTAAAATAAAGCGGCGCGCTTATTTAGACCCACTCTTTAAAAAGATTACTTACAAACAAGAAAACACTTATTTTTATTTATTCACTCGTCGTATGCTACGAGGTAGTGAGTTTTCAGGCCTTTATCTACGCCTAGTCAGTATGGGAGCTTTCTTACTTTACTTTGTGTCGGAACGTTGGTTTGCCCTAGGGTTGGGTTGTTTGTTTATTTATTTGATTGGTTTTCAATTGTTGCCTTTGTACCAACAATTTCGCTACATGATAATGACCCAATTGTACCCAATTAAAGCCAGTCAGAAAAAAGTTGCCTTACAAAAATTATTAGGAATTTTGCTAACGATGACTGTTCTCATTTTTGCTGTGATTACTTTGTTCTCTTTGCCAACATGGTCAGATCGCTTGTTGGTCAGTAGTGGTTATTTACTGATGGATTTGTTTTTTGTTTATATTTACTTGCCAAAACGCCTAGATAAACTAGAAAATTAATAAAAGCTCGCATCTTAAGGGATGCGAGCTTTTTATGGATATTTTGAATAAAAAAATCTAGCTGAATTCTTAAAAATAGTGCTGAACGATGATTTTTAGGAAAAGAAACGATGCAACTCAACTTCTATTTGCAAAATGAATAATCGCTTCGCTTTTTAGTTTTATCGCAATACACTTGTTTTTTCATCAATCCAACTGATGGGTTCCTTGATTAATCTTTATTATTCTTCTACGGTATCAGCGAGGGACTCAACCGTTGGAACGACATCTTTTTTTGCAGCGGTATTTTTGATACAATTTTTATACCAAGCATAGACTAAAAATCCTAAAATCAAAAAGCCACCATAGCCAACAGCAGGATAAACAAAGCCAATGACATTTGTAAAACCGCCGAAACTTAAAATAAAAGCGACGGCAACAACTCCAAATAAAACATATCTAAAGTTCTTTTTATTGGGAGCAACAAAGCTAGAAGAAAAGGAGTAAAGCACGCTCATGGCTGTATTCCAAATCTCAAAAAATATCAGAATGGACATGATAAAGCCGACCCAAGGCTGAACGAGGCGTGCCATTTGAAGCATCGGCATGTCAAAAGCAGCCACTTGACTAGCGGTAGCAAACAAAGTGAGATTGATTAGAACAATCAAAACACCGACAACGATTCCACCAATTAAGCCTCCTTGACGCGCTATTTTACGGTCTTTTTCAACACCACCTAATAAAAAGGCTGTAGCAACGCCTGTCGTTAAATTGACAGAGCCATAATTTAAGGTACTAATCCACCAGTTTGGAAGGGGTGAGCTCAGTTTGGTGGCTTCTGTATTCAAGACGCTGAAATCCCAATCAGCTTGGGTGAGTGACCGAAAGCTAATGATTAAGACTAAGGTAATTAAAAAAGGAGCAAAGGCGCCGATGACATCGACTACTTTATTTGTATCCATTAGACCAACAATAAAAACTAAAGCGACACAAACTAAATTACCAAGCCAGATGGGCCAACCGAATTGTTGGTTTAAATTACTACCAGCACCAGCCACCATGACCACGCCGATTCCAAATAGAGTCAATAATAAAAAGATATCAATGACACGATTTACCACTGGATTTGCGACATGTTCCAAGACATCACGATGCGACAAAGCTTTAAAATAGTGACCCATATCAACAATCACAAAGCCGAAAAATCCAAAAATGAAAATGGATGCGAGGGTACCAATAATTCCCCAGGTGCCAAAACTTGTAAAATATTGAATCATTTCTTGCCCGGAAGCAAAGCCTGCACCGATAATGATTCCTACAAAAGCCATTGCAATTTTAAATTGTCTCATAAACTTCCTCCTTATTTACCAACCCTGTCCAGAAACGTCATAAGTGTCTAACTTTCCTTGTGCTAATTCCTCAAATGTTTCTTCGATAAGATCTAAGACATAAGCCAACTCGTCATCGGTGATTACTAAAGGCGGTTGGAAACGTAAGACGCTTTCGCCGATAGCGATCATGACAGCTCCTTTTTCAAACAATCTGTTACAAATTTTTAAAGCAGCGACCTCATCTTTCGTTTTTTCTTTTTTATTAGCAACAATATCAATGCCAAGTGACAGTCCAAGACCTCTGACATCACCAACAAATTCATACCGTTCTTGCCAGTCTTTCATTCGTTTCTTAGCAATAGTACCTTTACGGGTGCTTTCATCAAGTAAATTTTCTTCTTCAATCATTTCTAAGGTAGCTAACGAAGCGGCGCAACAAACTGGATTGGCCGCTGTGGTAAATAAATGAGCGGGTGCTTCTAAGCTGTCCATGATTTCCTTGCGACCAACGATAGCAGATAAGGGCATACCACCTGCTAAAGATTTACCATAGACAACTAAGTCAGGAGCAATTCCAAAGTTTTCCAACGAGCACCAAGTCCCAGTTCGGCCTAGACCTTGTTGCACATCATCGACTGCAAATAAAATACCGTGTTGATGACACAAATCATATAAGGCTTCAAAGTAACCGGGGACTGGTTCTAATAACCCACCATCGCCTTGCAAGGTTTCAATAACAACACAAGCAACTTCTTCAGCCGGAAGATACGTTTTTAGCATTTGTTTAAAAGGGGCGAGATATTCTTCTACTGTGTTTGGTTCGATTTTTCCATACAGGCCTCGGTAAGCATCTGGAAAAGGAATATGCCACATATTGGGAACTAGAGGACCAATTTTTTGACGCATTTTTAAATTGATGGCTGACATTGAAATGGATCCATAGGTTGAGCCGTGATAGGCATTTTCAAAGGTTACGATGTTCGGCCTTCCTGTATAGGCACGACTATATTTGATTAACCCATCGTTGGCATCGGATCCGCTTAAGCCAAAGGTCACTTTTTTCTCGAAATCACCAGGTGTAATTTCACATAGCTTTTCAGCAAGCTCGATGGCGGGCTCGTGATACATATAAGCTGGTGTATAGTGGATCATTTTCTCTGCTTGATTTTTGATAGCGTCCACTACTTTTTGAGGAGAGTGGCCAATGTTAATGGCACTTGCACTCGATAATAAATCGATATATTCCTTTCCGTTAAAATCCACTAAAGTCGACCCATGTGCATGGCTGATCAATAAGGGATAATAAGATATTCTTCCAGCTTTTGCAAAACACTTTTCATCTTTGGCCATTAATTCAGAGTAAGTTGCCATTGATTGACACTCCTTTCTTTTTTAAAGAGAGATAAGAGTTTTTCTTAATAAAATAAATAAATTCTCTTTAATTTGTAATTTAAAGTACCACTCCTAAACAAAAAGGTCAAGACAATTCTGAAAATTTATAAAATTCTGTTTTCCAATGTTTGTGATTTAGAAATTTTTCCTTTTGAAAAAGAGCAGATTCTCATGAAGTTCTACTTGAATTCGAACGTATATGTGCTTGACGTGCTTTGGTTTGCACGCTAGAATAATAAGTACTGTGAAAGTGGAAAAAGGAGGGACGCAAGATGGGGATTCGTTTGGATAACGACTGGGACCTTCATCCCATAAAAGGCGATACTGGAAAAGCATACGTTGGTTTAAAAGCTGATAGCAAAGTTTTTATCAAACGGAATACGACCCCCATGTTGGCGGCTCTTTCTAAAGAAGGAATCACCCCTAAACTTGTGTGGACCAAACGAACCGGAAACGGCGACACCTTGACAGCTCAAGAATGGATGGAAGGGCGTTGTTTGGAACCCGAAGAAATTGGCCAAAGAAATGATGTGATTGATGTTTTATATCACTTGCATCATTCCAATTCATTAAAAGAAATGTTAGAACGAATGGGTGGTATCGTGATGAACCCCCAAGATTTTTTAACTAGATATGAAGAAAACTTGCCAATAGAGTTAGCGAATAATTCCTTTTTAAAACTGGTCCAAGCCTACTTAGAACAAAATATTCCTTCCTTTCAACCAAAAAGTAAAGTGGTTGTTCATGGCGATGTCAATTATAAGAATTGGCTCGTTTGTCACAACTATTTATATTTAGTGGACTGGGATTCGGTGATGTTTGCTGATCCAGCTGTTGATATAGGTACGATTTTAGGACATTATTTACCTGCATCTAGTTGGAACCAATGGCTAATGAGTTACGGCGTTTTTGGTAGTGAGGAAATGATTGAAAAAGTTTATTGGTATGCCTTGATCAGTATGCTAAATGAAGTGAAAAAAGATTTTAACAAGAATGCTTTCAAAGAAATGAATCAAGAAATTTTACAATTAAAACGAATATACACTGGATAAAGCAGAGGATGTCCTATAGGGATAAATCCTCTTGTTTTTTGAGAAAGGACTACAAATGAGAGTTAGAAAACGTGCCGGCGCAGAAAAACTAATTGCTGATCACCCTGAGATCGTCGTTTCCGATCCTAAAAAATGGCGAGGACATTGGCAAGAACGATTTAAAAAAAATCAACCCATTCATATTGAAATTGGCATGGGCAAAGGGCAATTTATTACAGAAATTGGAAAATTACATCCAGAAATCAATTATATCGGTATTGATATGCAAGTAAGCGTGGTTTCTTTCGCACTAGATAAGTTGATTGAAACCCCCTTATCAAATGTACAATTGTTACATGTCGATGGATCTTTGCTGACAGAGTTTTTTGCGGATAATGAAGTCGATCGAATATATTTGAATTTTTCTGATCCGTGGCCCAAAAAACGACATGAAAAACGCCGCTTGACCTCCAAAAGCTTTTTAGAAGTGGATGAAAAAATTCTACATTCTAAAGGAGAAATCCATTTTAAAACAGATAACCAAGGATTATTTGAATATTCATTAGCCAGTTTCTCTCAATATGGGATGACATTACAAAAAGTGTGGTTAGACCTGCATCATAGTGACTTTGAAGGAAATGTTCGAACGGAATATGAAGAAAAATTTTCGGCAAAAGGACAACCAATCTATCGGGTGGAAGCTGTATTTCCTCCAAAAAAAGACTTTGAGTAAGAGTACTCGAAGTTTTTTTGTTTAAGAAATAATATAAAATCAAAATTTTTATGAAAGAAAACAGATGATGCGATGTTTCTTGAATAAACTGTTACAAAACAGTGCCGTGGCCAAAAGAATCGAAAAGCAACGGCCACGGATCGCGCCGTGGCCAAAAGAAACGAAAAGTAACGTCCACGGATTAAACGGTGGCCAAAAGAAACGAAAAGAAATGTCCACGGATTAAACGGTGGCCAAAAGAATTGAAAAGCAACGGCCACGGATTGAACGGTGGCCAAAAGAATTGAAAAGCAACGGCCACGGATCAAACCGTGGACAAAAGAAGTGAGAAATCTCAAAAAAGGAGAGGAAACTAAAAATAGTCTTCTCTCCTTTTTATTATGCGGTTAGTTTGGCAATCGTTTCGTCAAATTCTTTTTTGATGGCAGCCAAGTTGGCGGGATGTTCAAGTAAATCTAAAATGGTTAGGGCGAGGCCTCCTGCTGCCTTGACGAGAGCGTCTTTTCCTACTGGAGAAATTGTTGCTGCGGCCATTTCTTTTGTGTGTCCACTGACTTCTTCACCGACAATTTTGATATTGCCTTGGATTGTTGGGCAACGGTAGCTAACAGCTCCTACGTCGGTTGAACCACCATAGTTTTCATCAACTGGTGCAATATTCTCGACGCCTAGTTCTTGATATTTTTCGGTTAAAATTTCTGCTAATTTATAGTTGACCACTGTGTCTTCATAAGGACATTCGTAAGTGGATGTTTTGTAAGTGACATGATTGGCCTGACAAATGCCGTCAACGGCTTGAATTGCTTTTTCGGTCATTTTTTTTGCATAAGCCATCGTTGGTGCTCGGAAATAATATTCTAAAGAAGCATAGGCTGGAATAACATTAGCAGCTTCTCCTCCATCTTTTATGACTCCATGAATATAAGTGCCTGAATCGATAAATTGGCGAAGTAAGTTGATTTGTAAATAACTCATCACAGCCGCGTCTAAAGCAGAAGCACCTGATTGGGCATCACAGGCATGGGCATTTTTACCAAAAAATTCAAATTTAATTGGATTTAGAGCACTAGAACGACCGCCAACGCCATTTTTACTGCCGGGATGAACCATTAAGGCGACATCGACATCGTCAAAAACACCGGCTTCAGACATGCTGACTTTCCCTCCAAAATTTTCTTCAGCAGGCGTTCCCACAACCAATAATTTACCGCCGTATTGATCAATGACTTGCTTGACCGCTTCTCCGGTGGCAACACCAATTCCGGCAATAAGATTGTGCCCACAACCATGACCCACTTCAGGCAAAGCATCGTACTCACACATTACTGCAATGGTCGGACCAGGTTTTCCTGTGTCATGTTCGGCTAAAAAGCCTGTGGGAACAATATAACCGGAAGTAGTCGAAAAGCCGGCTTTTTTGAGGTAAGCCACTAATAATTTTACTGTTTCAAATTCTTCATTACCAATTTCAGGATTGTCGTACATGGTTTGAACTAGCTCCATGTATTCTTCTAAGTGATTATTGATAGAGTCTAAGATTTGTTGTTTTGCATTCATTTTATCGAATCCTTTCTATTCGTCTAAGGCGTTTTTAGATTGTTCTTGTGCTTTTTCGTGCCATTTTTTCAAATTACCATTGTCTTTATTTTCTTGAATGACTTTATTGACTAATTCAATGAAGCTTTGGTTTTCTTTATCTTTAGGAAAACCAATGACATTTGTGGCGTATTGATTTTCAGGGTCTAAATCAAACGCTTCTTGAGGCAAGATGGTTAACTCGGGGAAAGTGTTCAATAACGGTTCTACTGAAGACGTCGAAACGGTTACGGCTTGAATATCTTCTGAGTTTAAGGCTAAGATCGCGGCATCCATGGTTCCAAATTGTTTGATATTTTTTGTATCGGTTAATTTTTGGGCAATTTCAAATTGGATGGAACCACCTTGAGCACCAATGGTTAACTTCGCTTTTTTAAACGAGTCTAAATCTGGATATTTTTCTGCTATTTCTTTGGTGACTAATAAACCTTGGTAACCATCACTGGCTTCTTGTTGGTAGCCATCGGAAAAGTCCATAATTTGTCCACGCTCATCCGTACCAACAAATCCCGAGATTCCAAAATCAACACTACCTGATTGGATATTTGCTAAAACACCATTGAAGTCAGTCGCTTTGATATCTATAGTTACCCCGATTTCATCTGCGATTGCTTTAGCCAAGGAAATATCACTACCGACGATTTCCTTTTTGCCATCGTCTCCTAAAATATAAAATTCAGAAGGAGGAAAATCAGGGGAGGTTCCTACTACCAATTTGCCATTTTCTTTGATTTGCGCCAATTGATCGACTTCTTCTTTCCCGCTTGTGGCTTCTCCTGTTTGCTTGCCACAGGCGGTAAGAAGAAAACTAGTCATTAAAAAGAACAAAATCCATTTTTTTTGCTTATTTTTCATAAAGTATTCCTCCAATTAAAAGGTAATTTGGTCAATAAAGGCTTTGGTTCGAGCTTCTTTTGGGTGGTCGAATAAATCATCTGGAGTAGCATCTTCAACAATTTTTCCTTGGTCAATAAACATGACACGAGAAGCCACTTGTCTGGCAAAATTCATTTCATGGGTCACGATGATTGTGGTCAAATTGCTTTTTGCTAAGTCTTGAATCACCAATAACACTTCTTTGACCATTTCTGGGTCTAAAGCTGAAGTGGGTTCATCAAATAGCATGACTTCTGGTTCCATGGCTAAGGCACGAGCAATTGCAACCCGCTGTTTTTGTCCCCCTGAAAGTTTGTTGGGGTAGACATCTTTTTTATCAAGCAAGCCAACTTTTTTTAAGAGTTCTTCGGCTTTTAAAGCAGCTTGTTCTTTGCTATAGCCTTTTTTCTTGATAGGGGCCAAGGTAATGTTTTCTAAGACTGTCATATTGGGAAAAAGGTTAAAATGCTGAAAAACCATACCAATGTGTTCACGAGTCGTATCGATTTGTTTTTCTTTTAATTTAGAATCAGTCAGTAAGGTTTCTTTAAATTCAACTGTTCCTTCTGTGGGTTCTTCTAACAGATTCAAACATCGTAAGAAAGTCGATTTTCCTGAACCAGAAGGACCGATGATAGCAACTATTTCGCCTTGATTAATTTGGGTGGAAATATTTTTTAATACTGGTAAGTCTCCATAATTTTTACTAAGATTTTTTATTTTAAACATAGACATTTAACCTCTTTTCCAATCGATTAATCAAAAATGTCAGCGTAAAAGTAAGTACAAAATAAATCAAAGCAACGATAATTAAGGGTTCGAACACAGAGTAAGTTGCTGCTTTGACTATATTACTGGTATACATCACGTCAAAAATTCCTACGACAGAGACAATGGAGGATTCTTTAATCATGGCAATAAACTCATTGCCCAAGCCTGGGATGACCACGCGTATCGCTTGTGGAATAATGACACTTTGCATCGTTTCTTTCTTACTAAGGCCTAACGATCGTCCAGCTTCCATTTGTCCTTTATCAATTGAAGCCAGCCCGCCACGCAGTAATTCACAGATATAAGCACCTGAGTTGATAGATAAGGCGATGACCGCTGTTACAAATTCCCTTGAACCATACGTGTTTCCCAAAAAAGGCAAAGCCGGCAGAGAAAGACCGATTAAAGGGAGGGCGTATAACCAGATGAATAATTGCACTAAAAGTGGTGTTCCTCGAATGACTTGGGTATAAATGGCTGCAATTCCTTTCAACAGTTTGTTTTGCGATTGTTTCATCAAGGTTGCTACTAATCCTAAAAGTGAACCAATAATGACAGTCATAAAAGATAAAACGATCGTGACTAGCGTTCCCTCAAAAAATGTGGGAAGCCATTGGATCATTTTTCCAAAGTCTAAAGCAATCCCTAATACATGCATAAAAATTCCTCCTTTTGTATAAAAATGATAATTAATGAATAAATACTTATTAATTTGTTATGAAATGTATACTAATACAATTAAAAAGAAAATACAAGAGTTTTATGTGTTTTTATTCTATTTTTTTGTAATTTAGTAATTAATATGCATTATTATGTCGAAATATACAAAAAATCATGCATAAAAAGTTATTCATACAATTTTGATAAGGAGTAGATATCTTTTAAAACTGACAAGTTTGTCAAAATGTTGTAAGCTATATAAATAGAAGGTAATTTAAGGAGGAAGATAAATGAGTCTAACGGATACGTATACTTTAGCAAATGGTGTAAAAATTCCGATTGTAGGTTTCGGTACTTGGCAAACGCCAGATGGTGAAGTAGCTGAAAAATCTGTTATCGAAGCGCTAAAGGCAGGTTATCGTCATATAGATACTGCCGCAGCTTATGGAAATGAAGAATCGGTTGGTCGTGGAATTGCTAAAAGTGGGATTGCGCGTGAGGATATTTTTGTAACAACAAAACTTTGGAACGCGAATCATTCCTATGAACTGGCAAAAAAAGCCATTGATGAGTCGTTAAATAAATTAGGGTTGGATTATCTTGATTTATATTTGATTCATTGGCCAAATCCCAAAGAGTTTAGAGATCATTGGGAAGAAGCGAATCAACAAACTTGGAAAGCGATGGAAGAAGCCGTTGATGAAGGCAAAATCCGTGCTTTGGGAATCTCTAATTTCTTGCCTCACCATATCGATTCTTTATTAGAAACGGCACGCATCAAACCAGTGGTGAACCAAATTTTCTTGAATCCAAGTGATCGACAAGAAGAGGTAGTCACTTATAATCAAACACACGATATTTTAAGTGAAGCTTATAGTCCTTTGGGTACCGGCAAGATTTTTTCAATTCCTGAATTAAAAGACATCGCCGAAAAATACAACAAGACAATTGCTCAAGTTGTTCTACGTTGGAGCTTACAACATGAATTCTTGCCACTGCCAAAATCTGTACATGCCGAACGAATCGTTGAAAATGCCCAACTTTTTGACTTTGAATTGAGTAAAGAAGATATGGCTGCCATCGATCAATTAGAAGGCAGAGCAGGAAGAGCATCAGATCCTGACGCGAAATAAAAAAGATAGGTATTAAAAATTAAATAAAGTCGACCAATCCTAAAATCATAAAGATGAAATAGGATTGGTCGCCTTTTTTAGTAAGGGTCTAATGTCGTCCGCTAATTGGCCACGGAAATTGAAAACTCATGTCCAAGAAAGGCTAATTGGCCACGGAAATTGGAATCTCATGTCCAAGAAAGGCTAATTGGCCATGGAAATTGAAAACTCATGTCCAAGAAAGGCTAATTGGCCACGGAACTGGTAATAATCTTAGAATAGAAAATATTGGATCGGTTAGGTTGATTTTTTTTGTCTTCACTTAACGGCTGACCATTCATCGATAGTTTTATTATTTTTATCTGTTAGAACCAGCCAGCCATTGGTACCGCCGAAATATAAAAACAATCCTACTTCGTTAACACTTTTTAAAACAATATCGTCAATAGTTGTAAAATCATTTATTTTATCGGCTTGTTCTTGCCTAAGTTGCATGCCCATACGAGCATTCAACCCTACAGAGCCGTCTTTATTTAATGCATAAGTTGGTCGAAGAATAGCCCCTTTTTTGATACACATTTCGTTTCGTTTTTGCCAAATAACTGTTGCTTTGGCTTCAAAGTCATCTACGTAAAATTCAATAGTACTCAATTCTTTTCTAAAACGATGCTGTGCTTTGACAGGGCGCTTTTTCTGAGGTTTACTTTGGAAGATAAACCCAAATTTTTCTAATAGTAACTGACAGTTTTCTACATACTGGATTATTTCAGAAGAACCCCGAACCTTATCTTCATTCACTAGATGAGTAAAGGATTGTGTGAGCGCTGTTATCGGCAGTGCTTCGGGTGGTGTAATTACAATAGTAGGATCCAGATTAGGGGTTGTTTCGATCTTATAAATATTTTTTTCTTGGCAGGCCAGATACAGACTAGGGGCTTCACTTGGCTGTGTTTTCCCTTTTTTGTAATAGATGACAATTTTTCCCTGGTTATTTTCAGGTAGGATGATGACTTTTTCTTCAGCAAATTGGACAGTCGTTTCAAGCATAACCTGTTCTCCTTTTTTGTTTTAGTTTACCACAGTCGGTTGTTGAACAACAAAAAATTGATTTGAAAACAAGGCAAAAAAGTCGAACAAAATTTAAAGGAGTATTCGTTATGTTTGCTATCGATTTCAGAGCATAGTAAACTGAAACTAGAGAATAACAAGGAGGAAGATACCATGAAATTTGTTACGTTGAATACTGGTGTGAAATTGCCAGTTGTTGGCAGTGGTACCAATACATTTGGTAAAGCAGGTCATGAGTATATGGGAGAAATAAATGGTGATACGACAGAATTGTTAGAAGCCATTGAAGGCGGATATCGCCACTTTGATACGGCCATTTCTTACCGTAATGAAACGGTTGTAGGAAAAGCCTTGAAAGAAAGTGGCAAAGCTCGAGAGGAATTTTTTGTGACATCAAAAATTCCCGGAGAGGCTGAATATACTAAAAATGCAGCAGCTGTGAAAAAGGGCGTTCAAAGCAGTTTGGAAGCTTTAGATACTGACTACATCGACTTATACTTGATTCATCATCCTTGGAATGACTTAGATGAAATTTTAGAAGTCTGGAAAGTTTTAGAAGATTATGTCGATCAAGGGGTACTAAAAGCTATTGGTGTTTCAAATTTTCAAGAACCAGAGCTTAAGTTTTTAGTAGAGCATGCTCGTATCAAACCAGCCGTCAATCAAATCGAGTCTCATCCTGGAAAATGGCAAGACGAATTGATCAATTTTTCAGTTGCGCACAAAGTTGTTCCTGAAGCTTGGAGTCCCTTAAAAGTGACGGATGCGGCTCAACATGTACTAAGTGAAATTGGTAAAAAATATGGCAAGACTTGGGCGCAAGTGTTATTAAATTATCAAATAAATCGTGGGGTTGTCGTTATTCCTAAATCACACCACAAAGATCGCCAACAACAAAATTTTGAAGTGTTTGATTTTGAATTGACAGACGAAGAAAATCGCCAAATCGCTGCATTATAAGTGAAAAATTAAGAGTTGAGTTTGCCACTCGGCTCTTTTTTTGTAGCTAAAATCGGCTACTTGTAAGCAAACTATTGAAAGAAATACTTTTTGGCTTTTCACCACTAAACGATGAGGGTTAACCATTTTTTAAGTCTTGGGTTTTCAAATGGTTTTTAGTAGGGTATGATAGGGTAGTTCAATCAAAGAAAGGGAAGAAATAGATGACGATCAAAGCAATTGCCATGGATATGGATGGCACGTTATTAAACGATGAGAAACAAATTTCTAAGAAAACCAAGGCGGCGTTATTGAGAGCACAGGCACAAGGTGTCAAAGTCATTTTGGCTTCGGGCCGCCCGACACCGGGGCTATCAAGAGATGCAGAAAAATTAAGCTTGAATGAAAACAATGGGTTACTGCTTTCTTTTAATGGGGCACATGTGTTGGATGCAACGTCTAAAGAAACGTTATTCGCCCAGCCTTTAGAGATAACGGATGCGCAGGCTATTTTGGAGCATTTGAAAAAGTTTGAGGTCAAACCGATGATTTGTCGTGGGGACTATATGTATGTTAACGATGTGTATGATAACATTGTGCACCTATCGGATAAAAACTTAAATATCATCGAATATGAAGCACGTATTTGTGGGTTTAAACTATGTGAAGTGGATGATTTGGCAGCTTTTGCGGATTTTCCGATTTATAAGATATTGACAGCGGGGGATCCTGATTACCTTGCCAAATACCATCAAGAAATGTACGCTCCCTTTAAAGATCACATCAGCGCCATGTTTTCAGATCCTTTTTATTTTGAATTTACAAATCAGGGAATCACTAAGGGAAATGCTTTGGCCCATGTTTTACCTCAATTGGGTATTAAAAGCAGTGAATTAATTGCTTTTGGTGACGGACAAAACGATGCGACCATGTTGGAATATGCGGGGATTGGGGTGGCGATGGCCAATGCTCGTGATGAGGTCAAGGCCATTTCTGATGAAGTAACTCTTTCGAACAACGAAGATGGGATTGCTGCTACTTTAGAAAAATACTTATTCTAGAAAAAAGCAACTGTGGTAGTCACGCAGTTGCTTTTTTGATAGCAAGAAAAATTCTGGTTAAGGTCGTTAAAGATATAAAAAAGGCACTGATTAACGATAGGTTATCCAGAAATTTGCTGATTCTGTTAGTAAAAAATATAGCTAGACCTAACTAGCAATAGATGAGCGTAAGAATATTTTTGTTGGCTATATTTTGCGTGAAAATGCATCTTCTGCTAGACTGAGAAATAAAAATGCGGTTTTAAAGGGAAGCGGAGTGGAGAAAATGATAGAATTTGAAAAAGTGTCAAAAGTATACGGGGAAACACGAGCACTAGATGAATTATCTTTACAAATTGAACAAGGGAAAATTTTTGGCTTTTTAGGACATAATGGGGCTGGGAAATCAACCACTATCAAAAGCTTGGTCAGTGTCATTGAACCAACTAGTGGAGCCATCAAAGTGGATGGGATGGCCCTAAAATCCCACCGCAATGAAATTAAAGAAAAAATTGGGTATGTACCAGATTCGCCCGATCTTTTCTTGCAATTAACGGCGGGCGAATATTGGGATTTGATTGCTGCTGCCTACAAAATTAGTGAAGAAGAGAAAAATCAACAAATTAAAACGCTAGGCGATTTGTTTGAAATGAGTGAGCATGTAGAAGAAATGATTGTAAATTTCTCTCATGGTATGCGTCAAAAGACAATTGTTATTGGTGCCTTGCTATCTGACCCTGATATCTGGATATTAGATGAACCTTTGCAAGGTTTAGATCCTCAAGCGGCTTTTGATTTGAAAGAGATGATGCGTCAACATGCCGAAAAAGGAAAGACGGTGGTTTTTTCGACCCATGTCCTAGACATCGCGCAACAACTCTGTGACGAAATTGCTATTTTAAAAAAAGGAAAATTAATTTATAACGGTTCCGTTGAAGCACTTTTAAAGGAGCATCCGGCAGAGTCTTTGGAAACCATTTACTTAAAAATGGCAGGACGTCCTCAAGAAGTGGAAAAGGTTGAAGTTGGTGAGCCCCATGAATAAATCACAATTAAAAACGTTGATCAACGTCAATTTATTATATGTCAATCCGCAAACGACCACAAATGCGCGAAAAAAGGGGAAAAGCGGGAAAAAATTAGCTCGTTCCTTACTTGGTGGCTATCTTTTTTCTGGGATTATATTTCTACTAGCCTATGGGTTTATCATGGTAATGATGGACTTTAGTCAATTGCCTGGTTATTTTACCTATTATTTAGCGTTATTTATGATTCTTGGCTTTTCTCAAGGAATTTCAGTCATTTATAACATCTTTTTTGAAAATCAGGATGTTCAATGGTACTTGCCATTACCTTTTTCGCAACTAGAGATCTTTTTGGCAAAGTTTGTTGTCGTAGCGGTGACAATTGTTCCTTTTGTTTTGCCTGCTCTGGTTCTATTTATTCTTACTGGTGTCCGATCGGGGATTTTTATTGGCTGGACGCTTCTGGTTTCTCTGTTATTATTTGTCCTTTTTCTAGTCTTAATATTTTGCATTTGTAGTGGCATCGTCTTTGGAATGACACGTACCAAACTATTTAAACGACATAAAAAAACGGTAACTAGTTTACTTCTAGTTTTGTCGATGGTGATTTCAGTGGGTGGGATTTTATTAATGAATGCCCAACAACCCGATTATAGTTCACAAATGCAAGATAGAACCGCCATTTCTTTCTTGCTTCCCTTTTATCAGGCGTCCTCGCAACCATTTACTATGACGGGAATCTTGAGTCTCTTAGGATTACTGGCTTTTACGGCTATCTTTGTGGCAATAATCAATAAAACGTTAGTTCCAAGATTTTATGAACAGCTTTTAAGTGTGTCAACGATCACGATTGCAAAACGCAAGCATAAGGGTCAGTTGACATTGCCGCAACTTCTAAGAAACTATAATTCGCAATTAATCAAAGAACCCAATTTAATCATGCAAGTTTTTTCTAGCTCCTTAATTATGCCGGTGACCTTTATTATTAGCTTTGCCGTATCCGGTCAATTTGATCTACGAGATACGTCTCTGCAATTTTTTGGTGTCGTCTTTTTTGTGGGAGTCGCTCTTTCAATAATGATCGTCAATCCAATGTCTTTTGTAGCCATTATGATTTCATTAGACAAAGAAAATTTTGCCTTTATCCAATCACTTCCCTTTTCTTTACGAACCTATTTAAGCGAAAAATTTAAATTTGCTTTACAGATCCAAATTGCTTTATCAGTAGCTATCGTTATCTTAGCAGGCCTGGTTTTACATCTTCCTTTGCTTTTAACCTTAGCAGCTATCTTAGGAACGACAGTGGGCACCTATCTATTGTCCTTGCGTTATTTTTCCCGCGATTATCGCTTACTATTACTAGATTGGACCAATTTTAACCAATTATACACTCGCGGATCGGGTCGTTGGGGTGTCGCATTATTGATGGTGGGTAGTACCATTATTGCGGGGATTGCCTTGACTGTTTATGGATTTGCCGCATACGCCTTGCCATTTTGGGTCTTAGATTTACCCATATTTCTGGTTTTTTTCATCATAAATGTCCTCGTGATTAGACATTATAAAAAATCTTTCTGGGACAAACTTCCAGCCTAAAAAAACGAGTGGTGCGTCAAGCGCATCACTCGTTTTCATCTTCAGGTAATTCATTTTTTAAATCGGTACGAACAACTAAAACATCACAAGGCGCATTGCGAATGACATATTCAGAAACAGAACCGATAAACAAGCGTTCGACAGCATTTAAGCCAGTGGCTCCCAATAAAATCAAATCCACCTTTTTTTCAACCGGAATTGATTTGGCAATAATAGTTTTGGGTGATCCATACTCAATAACCGACTCAACCACAGAAACGCCAGAGTCTTTAGCCATCTTTTCATAGTCTTTAAGTGATTTTTTCGCTAGTTCTGTTGCTTGTTCAGCCATCATTGTGTCAAAAGAACCTACTGTTTGAAAGGCGCGGGTATCGATTACATGAGCAAGTAAAAGTTCGGCTTGGTTTCTTAGCGCCACATTCACCGCTTTTTGAAAGGCTAATTCAGCTTCTTCAGAACCATCGACAGCAACCATGATTTTATTATATTCTTGTAACATGTCCTCACATCCTTTTCTATCTTCATTGTACGTCATTTTTTCAAAAATGGGAAAAGTTAAGTTATTTTTGCTTCATTTTTCCAACTAATAAGAAACTAAAAACGCCAGAGATAATAAGCATCAAAGCCAAAAACAGCAAGGCCAAGTTACGATTATTCAAGAAACCGATGATGACAGCACAAAGTCCTAAAAATAAGTGCAAAAAACCGAAAATACGTAAAAAAAGTTGATTCGCCGTATTTTCTTGAATCATGGTAAAAAAGATACTCTGCCGAAAAACAAGCATTGCTCCAAGTGCCAATAAAGAAATGGCAACGATCGATAATAAAAGTGGAATCATAAAAATACTCCTTTGTTTTTACGATTATTTTTTTTAATTAGTTTTTGATAACTGATAAAATAATTCTATTTAAAGTGTAGGCAATCGAGAAAGAAAGTGCAAGCAAATTTATGCAAAAGGCACGAAAAATGGAAATTTTGAAAGAAAAAAAGTTGATTTTGTCCCTTCATCATTGTTTAAATGCATGCTACACCATAAACGAATTCAAGAAGCACTACTTGGCCAGTGACTGAGGGAATGGTTGTTAAACAAAAGAAAAGGGGTTGTGACATACTTATGTCACAACCCCTAATTTTTGAAAAAATGGTACTATCCGTAGATGCCGTTAATCGTCCTGGAGTATTGATCCCGCAAACTCAAGCAGGTGGGCTCCACGGTCATAGTATCGAACTACCAAATGAAAAGGCTTGTTACCAACTATAACACCGGACGGATCCCAAGATATCAATAAAATGTTCGGTCAACACTAAATAAGGACAACGCGCACATCACAGATTTCCCACCTTTATAGTAGCATAATTTAAAACTTCTCGCAATAGGAAAGCGTTCACTTTGGTTGTAGGTGAAGAAATAAGTCACTTGACTTTATAGTGAAAAAGGTGTATATCACCCTTTTTTGAGCCTGTTATTTTGGGTGATGCTGACGCCAATTTTTAAGTTGTTCATATCGTAGACCAAGAGCATGTTCATACTTTCCTGATTCTTTTGGCTTATAGTAGGTGGCATATTTTAATTTGTCGGGCAGGTATTGTTGATTAACCCAGCTTTCTGGATAATCATGTGGATATTTATATCCTTGACCACGATTCAGTTTTTCTGCACCTTTATAATGACTATCGCGCAAATGATCGGGAACATCGCCGGCTTTTCCAGCTCGTATATCATTTAAGGCCGCGTCTATTGCGGAAATGGCGGAATTGGATTTTGGTGATAAACATAACTCGATAACAGATTCAGCTAAAGGAATTCTAGCTTCCGGAAAGCCAAGTTTTTCTGCTGCTTGAACAGCCGTAACCGTGCGAGTAGCGGCTTGTGGATTGCCTAAGCCAACATCTTCGTAGGCGATGACCATTAAACGACGACAAATGATTGGTAAATCACCCGCTTCGACAAGTCTACCTAAATAATGAAGAGCAGCATCAACGTCACTTCCACGGATTGATTTTTGAAAAGCTGAAATTACATCATAATGAGCATCACCGTTTTTATCATGGGTCAAGGCTTTTTTCTGCACACATTCTTCAATAATTTCTAACGAAAGAAATATTTCATCCGCTTCATTTTTAGGCGTTGATTTTACGGCTAATTCAAGTCCGTTTAAGGTACTTCTAAGGTCACCATTGGTCGCTCGAGCTAAGTGGCGTTTCGCATTTTCTTCAATTTTAACTGGATAGGCACCAAGCCCTCGTTCTTTATCAGTTAAAGCATGGTCAATTGCCGTTAAGATATCAGTTTCATCTAATGGTTTTACTTCAAAAATTTGGGCACGACTACGAATGGCTGGATTGATCGTAATATAAGGATTTTCCGTTGTGGCTCCAATCATGATGATTTTGCCACTTTCTAAATGAGGCAATAAAAAATCTTGTTTGGTTTTATCCAAACGATGCACTTCATCTAAAAGTAAAATGACAGTGCCACTCATTTTGGCCTCTTCGGCAACGATTTGTAAATCTTTTTTGGTATCCGTTGCTGCATTTAGCATTCGGAAAGCATAACGTGTTGAACCAGCAATAGCACTAGCAATGCTCGTTTTTCCAGTACCAGGCGGCCCGTATAGGATCATTGACGAAAGCATTTTGGCATCGACCATTCGTTTGATGATTTTACCTTCACCAACAAGATGTTGTTGCCCAACGACTTCATCTAAATTCTGCGGTCGCATTCGATAAGCAAGTGGTTGTTGCATGATCATTTCCTTTCTTTTTTTCGTAGGTTTAGTATACCATATGATACGATGCTCACAGACAAGAAAAGTAATGATACGAATCGCGCCGTGGCCAAAAGAATTGAAAAGCAACGTCCACGGATTAAACAGTGGCCAAAGAAATCGAAAAGTAATGTCCACGGATCCAACGGTGGCCAAAAGAATCGAAAAGCAACGTCCACGGATTGAACGGTGGCCAAAAGAAATGAAAAGAAATGTCCACGGATTGAACGGTGGCCAAAAGAAATCCCAATTCAAGAACGGCTACTTGGCCATGCGAAAAGGAATGAACAAGGAATCTATTTTTTCCCTGAATTTCTACAAATCGTTCCTATGAATCAAGGGTTTTTAAGAATTTTCATGGCGAAAAAGAAAAAGATTGTGTATGATGGGACTAGGTGAAAAAAATGAGAGAAACAAAGCAATTTTTTGAAACAAAAACAACAGAAGAGATCGCTTCTTTTCTTGTGGGAATGTATCTCGAATATGAAACGTCTGCTGGAAAATTAGGAGGGTATATAGTTGACTGTGAAGCTTATTTAGGTCCTGATGACAAAGCCGCTCATAGTTATGGAATGCGCGATACACCAAGACTTCAGGCGATGTATCAAGAACCAGGCACCATTTATCTTTACACGATGCATACCCATTTGATTTTGAATATGATTACCCAACCAGTTGGCATACCTCAAGGAGTGATGATTCGCGGGCTAGAACCAGTCGAAGGCATTCAAGCAATGGAAGAAAATCGGAGCAAGTTTGGCGTTGAATTATCTAACGGGCCTGGCAAATTAGTTGCTGCGTTAGGAATTACTCCTGATCTTTATGGCCAATCTATTTTCACAAGTGCTTTACATTTAGTGCCAGAAAAGAAACGAACACCCAAAAAAATCGAAAGACTACCAAGAATTGGCATCCCCAATAAAGGAATTTGGACAGACAAGCCACTACGTTTTGTAGCCAGTGGCAATCCTTATATAACGAAAATTAGAAAAAAAGATATTGACTCTGACTTTGGTTGGAAAAGCTTAGAATAGGAGACTAAAATGGCAAAAGAAACCATGCTTACGTATTTAGATGCCCAACTTTCAAAGAATTTAACGGACTATGAAGTAGCCATTGATTGGGATACGAAAAATCATACCATTGAATTGATCATTCGATTGTGGGCTGAAAATAAGGATCAGTTATTACTCGACGACTTTGCTGGCATCGAATCTGAAGAAGAAGTCATTGAATTTGAAGACGGCATTTTACTTTATGATCCCAAGAAGTCGCAGTTTGATCCAGATGATTATTTAGCGACACTGGCTTTTGAAGGCAAAAAAGGAATGAAAGCCGAACAACTAGCAGGTCTAGTGGATTATTTAAAAGAAGTATTAGATGACGGTCAAAGCGACTTGCTTGATTTTTTGGATTTAGATAATGAAGAGGCTGTGTTCGAATTACATTTTGATCAAAAACGTTTGGAAGAATACATTTTAAAAAATGCCAACCCACGATATATTCCTTACCCAAGTTACTAACAAGGATTGAAAAGAGGAGAAACAATGAAATGGAATGAAGTCAAAGTTGAAACATCTAGTGAAGCAGTAGAAGCTGTCGCAAATTTGTTAATGGAAGCTGGCGCCAGTGGGGTTGCCATCGAGGATTCGTTAGATGCCCAATTTTTCCAAACAGATAAGTTCGGAGAGATTGTCGATCGAACAGCCTTTACAGAATTAACCCAAGGGGCTTATGTCATGGCCTATTTTCCAGAAACAACTTTTTTACCTGAATTATTACCAACTATCAAAGAGCAAATTGACAAATTGCCTTCTTTTGGTCTTTCAATAGGTAAAAATGAAGTGACCATTGAAGAAGTTACAGAGGAAAATTGGGCGACGGCTTGGAAGAAATATTATCATCCGGTACGTGTAACCCGCTTTTTGACCATCGTACCTCGTTGGGAAAATTATGAGCCAAGACTTACAGATGAAAAAATCATATCATTGGATCCAGGAATGGCCTTTGGTACCGGGACGCACGCCACAACAAGACTGACTTTACAAGCACTAGAAACCATTTTAAGAGGTGGTGAAACACTCCTTGATGTTGGGACTGGTTCAGGCGTCCTCAGCATTGCCGCCAAATTATTGGGAGCTCGTCGTGTTTTTGCTTACGACCTTGATGA
>Ga0079226_10000860_pt1 | contig 22514 bp, 22 predicted proteins | sample Poulit2014_FD_76345 | JGI IMG/M metagenome (GOLD analysis project Ga0079226, IMG submission 76345) | Agricultural soil microbial communities from Georgia to study Nitrogen management - Poultry litter 2014 | ecosystem: Environmental > Terrestrial > Soil > Agricultural land | place: USA: Georgia...
TCCATTTCAAATCGGGGTCAGGAACGGTAATTCCTAAAATATCTGCTTGTGGCACGGTTTGATCAATAAACTGTTGACGGAGCTCGTCATTTGTCTTTCTTTTTAGTTTCCATTTCATGGATTGAGCAGTATGTACCGATTCTGCATCAGTAGGACCGAACATCATTAAACTAGGCCACCACCAACGGTTTAAGGCATCTTGAGCCATAGCTTTTTGTTCGGATGTGCCTTTGCAAAGGGTTAACATAATTTCATAGCCTTGACGCTGATGAAAGCTCTCTTCTTTACAAACTCTAACCATGGCTCTAGCATAAGGTCCAAAAGAGGTGTTACACAAAGGGACTTGGTTGATAATTGCTGCTCCATCAACTAACCAGCCAATAGCTCCTATATCTGCCCAAGTTAGGGTTGGATAATTGAAGATAGACGAGTACTTGGCTTTACCAGAATGCAGCTGATCATAAAGTTCGTCACGGCTAATACCTAAAGTCTCACAGGCAGAATACAAATACAATCCATGACCTGCTTCATCTTGTATTTTTGCTAATAAAGCAACTTTACGTCGAAGACTAGGGGCACGAGTTACCCAATTGCCTTCAGGAAGCATCCCTACCACTTCCGAATGGGCGTGTTGCGATATTTGACGGATATGGGTCTGACGATATTTTTCAGGCATCCAATCTTTAGGTTCTATTTTTTCTTCATTTGCAATACGTTGTTCGAATATTGCTTCTAAGTTTTTTATTTCTTTCTCACTCATATTCCAATTCATTACATTCTATTAAACATCAAAATTTACGATTATTTCTTGAGATAAAGGTACGGCTTGGCAGCTTAAAACATAATTTTTTTCTACTTCCTCCTCTTCTAACGCATAGTTTATTTTCATTTCGACTTTCCCTTTTTCGATTTGACATTTACAAGTACTACAAACTCCGCCTTTACAAGCAAAAGGTAAATCTGCTCCAGCGGCTAATGCGGCATCCAATATATTGTCTTGCTCTTGGGTCATAGTAAAATGAAAATCTTTCCCTCCGTCTCTAATTGTTATGCGAACCCCATCGATTTTGGATTCCTGAAGTCTTTTCATCCTAGCGAGATCTTCTTCGCTCAAACCAGAAACAAATAATTCAGTGTGGATTTTATCGGAATTCAAACCTTTATGCTCTAGCTTTGCTCGTATCATACTGACCATAGATTCTGGACCACAAAGAAACACTTCGTCCGTATGCTCAATATCCAAAAGATTATGGCAGATGGTTTCTATTTTCTCTTCGGTAAATCTTCCATTAAATAGCTCTATGTCACGATGTTCGCGACTTAGAAAGTAATAAATTTCGAATCTACCTAAATACTTATTCCGCAATTGTTCTATATCTTCCTTAAACATAATTGATTTAGCTTGTCTATTCAGATAAAACAACTTAAAAGTAGAGTGTGGTTCATTTGATAAATGAGAATGAATCATCGATAGAACTGGTGTGATTCCACTACCAGCTACAAAAGCAACGTAGTTTTTGGGTAGGCTAGAAACTGCTACTCCAAAATCACCCGTAGGAGGCATTAGGTCTATGCAGTCACCTGCTTTTAACTGATGGTTTACATAGGTCGAGAACACCCCTTCGGGTATTTGCTTAACCGCTACTTGCCAGATAAGGTTATTGGGAGAAGAGCAAAGACTATAGGTGCGACGTTCTTCTTTGTCTCCAAAGAATTTACGCAATATTAAATGTTGACCCTGTCTAAAACGAAAAGCCTCGTACAGGTCTTCAGGAATATCAAAAGTGATCACAGAAGCCTCTTCCGTCTCTTTACGAATTTCTTTAATAGGTATAGAATAAAATTTTGACACGCTTTATCAGATTTGTTACTTAACAAAACTAACGATTGTTAGTCTGATTTGCAAATGAATGTTTAAAGCACTTCTAAATTTATTTTCTAATAACCTGAGTTCGATTTAAAGGTTTTTTTAGAGAGTATGCGGATTAGTTTCGTTAGTCGATAAAATTCGAGATAAGAAAGTAAAAATGAATAACCCGCTCTTTTTTGCTAATGGTTTATCCCAGACTCAGGTTAATTGAGTTGATAATTCAAAATTGCATATCTATTTTTGGAGGATTATAAAATATAGGAATAATGAATTCTATTTTGTTTTGGCAATTCCTAACAGGAGCAACATGGGTAACTCTTTTTTTAAATTCTCTATATCCAATTCTGTTTTTTTAGGAATCCATAAATATAAAGTATTCAAGGTAGATAATAGGGTGAAAAGTATGGTCTCGGGATTTACTTCTTTAAGCTCGGCATTTCTAATACCTTCTTTTATGATTTCATAAAAACTATTTTCATATTCACTCCTAAGATTTTTATAGTATTCCATTTCTTTTTTAAGATGTATCCAATCTTTTTGGACTATAGCCATTCCATGGCTATTTTTATTGGCAATATGAATATGTAATTCAATAAGTAACTTTAGTTTTTGCTTACATGAGGAGTCATTATTTTGAATTTGTCGCATAGAAGTAGCGTATTCTTCTGCAACCTCTAGAATGATATGAGATAATATTTCTTCCTTTGATTGTATATGATTATATAAACTAGAAGCTTTCATATGTAAAGCTTTTGCAAGATCACGCATACTCACTGCCCTGTAGCCTTGTTCCTTAAATAGTTTGGCAGCGATTCGAATTATTTCTTTTTTCCGATTAGATATACTCATAGCATTCAAAGATACTCTTCTTATTCTACTTTCGGTCTCAGTATTTCGAATCTGGAACTTTGTAAAAATATTTATATTTTTCTTAGTTGGAATAAGAATTCTAATCCTCCTGACAGGTGCTTTTTTACTGTTATTTTACCATGATGGAAAGCTATCGCATTCTTTACAATGGAAAGTCCGAGTCCTGTACCTCCTGTATCACGCGTGCGACCTTCATTGATACGGTAAAAACGTTCAAATAGGCGATTAAGATGTTGATCATCTGGAATTCCTTTTCCCGTATCATAAAAGGAAAAGAAATAAAAATGGTCATCTTCATGATACAGATGGATCCTAACTTTAATCGAAGTTCCAGCATAGCGGATAGTATTATCCGTAAGGTTCTTAAAGATAGAATAAAGCAGGTTATAATTAGCTTTCAACTTTAATTCATTAGGAATATACCATTGCAGATCAATTTTTTTCTCTATAAGTCCTAAACTCAAATCATTTTTAACTTTCCAGAGTAAAGCATTAAAATCTACTTCTTCTAATTCATAAGTCTCTGGAGCTTCTTCCAAACTGGTAATAAGCCCCATGTCTTGTACAAGATTAGAAAGAAGTAAACTTAATTCGTAGGCTTGTTGAATGAGATAATTTTTCTTGTTTTCTTTAAGTTTTAAATTTAATGCTGTTTCTAGATATCCTCGAATACTTGTTAAGGGTGTTCTTAGTTCATGAGCGATATTACTAGTCATTTCTTGTTTGAGTTTTCTAGTTTTTTCTTGCTGAGTGATATCATTAAGGATGATTTCAAAACTCTTATCTTCAAATATATTTATCCTTAAAGTAAAAGCTTTTTTCTGTTTGTGAATAAGCAACTCAAAATAATTAGAATCAGGATCGGAGAGGAAGTCTTGTATTTTTAGAAAACTTTGGTCTGATAGAATTTGTTGTGGATTGCTAGAAGATTCACTGCTAATAAAATTAAGATGTTGGATAAATAAGCTATTATAAAATTCTACTTTTTTCTCGGAGGAAAAGAAGCAGATTCCTTCTTCAGAAATTTGGATATGTTGTAGTAGTCGTTCTCGTTCTAAAGCAGTTCTTTTTTCACTTTCTTTAAGTTGGTTATAGTTTTTTGTTATTTGGGAACCAATCTCACCAAGTTCATCATCTGGAAAAAGATAAGTGGTATTTGTAGTCTTGTCAAGTGCAAAATCTCGTAGTTGTTGGATAGATTTACCGAACTTATTTGTGATGTAATAAAGTGCTATTAGACATATTATAAAGAACAAAAACATAAAAGTAAAAAATATATAGTCAGATTGCAATAACAGCTTTGTTTTGTTATCATAAGGTAGGGCAACCCTTATATATTGATTTTCATACTTTTTGGCATAATATAAATACGACTGTCGATTGGATTGTGAAGTTCGGATATGTCTTCCTTTTTTATTTTCATAAGCTTCTATAATTTCTTCACGAGAACTATGATTTTCTAAGGTACTAATATCGTGTATTTCATTGTCAAATAATACAGTTCCTTGATTATCAATTATACTGAGACGGAGGTCAGAGGGAAAGAGATGGAGTAAACTATCCAATTTGGAAAAACCATTTGGAATAGATGAGGTAAGATTCGTTTGGATAATTTCAGTATAAGTGTCTAATTTTTCTTCAAGAATTTCAATCCTAAATTTTTTTTCACGAGCTTCAACAAAGAAGAATATACTCATGCTAAATACAGCAAAGACAATAGCAAAGTATAAAAATAGTTTTTGTTTGTATTGTAATTTCACGAATTAGGAATATTAAATCGATATCCATAACCAGAGCGACTAGTAATCATCGAAGCGTATTTTCCTAACTTTTTCCTCAATCTGGTAATATGGACATCTACTGTTCTTTCAGTAATATAGATAGTGCCGTCCCAAGCTTTTTCAATAATCTCTTTGCGGGAATATACCTTATCCAAATTTTGTGCTAATAAAGTTAGGATTTCAAATTCTGTTTTGGTAAGAGTAATTTCTTTTTCATCTATAAATACTTCTTTACTTTCATTATCGATGATAAGATTTTCAAAAACTAAACGATCTTCTATTTTTTGATGGCTCGATGTTGTATTTCTTTTAAGTATAGCTCGTACCCTAGCTATTACTTCTTTGATTGAAAAGGGCTTGGAAATATAATCATCACCACCAGAAGAGAAGCCTGTTAATAAATCATTTTCAGTATTTTTAGCGGTAAGAAAAATTATTGGAATAGGGTTGTTTTCTTTACGAAGTTTTTCTGCCATTTTGAAACCCGACATACCTCCCATCATTACATCAAGGAGAATGAGGTGAAAGGAATTGTTTAAAATTGTGAATGCTTCTTCGGCAGAAGGGGCGCAAATGACCTCCAAATTCTCATTACTCAAATTAATCTCTAGTATTTCAGAAATATGAGGATCGTCTTCAACAATTAATATTTTATATTGCATATCGATTTGTTAGTCTATGTAAATTTAAAAATATTATTTTAACTGTATGTTATTTTTTTCCCAGTTTACTTCTGTGTTTTAATACTTTGGCATCTATATAAAACACTATTTCTTCAATAATATTACAACAATGATCACCAATTCTTTCAAGTTTCCTAATGAGTAGAAATAACTTTAAACCACAGTGACTATATGTAGGTATCTTTTCAATATAGGTAGAAAGCACTTCTAAAGACTGATGATAAATCGCATCGACTTTCTCATCTTTTGCAAGGATTTTCCCTGATATTTTTGTGTTTTCTAAATCTAATGCGACAAAGCTTTCAGAAAGCATGGCAAGAAGTATATCTAACATGGTTTCCAATTGCAAATCTTCTAGTAGTTGAGATTCTATATTATTACAATCACCATCCATGATGTGTCTTGCAATGCCAACCGCAAAGTCTCCGATACGCTCTAAGGTATTGCTTATTTTTATTAAGGATAGGCAAAGTCGTAAGTCTATTGCTACTGGATTGTATAGCGCGATATAGTTTTCACAATCACTATCAATTTTCAATTCAAATGCGTCCACTCTTTTTTCTCTACTAACTATCTCTAGAGCTATTTCTATGTCATTTTCCAAAAAAGCTTGCTTAGCTTTTTCAAGTTGAGAAATAACTAAGCTCCACATTTGTTGTGTTTCTTCTTTTAGAGATTGCATCTCTTTTTCTGTATGTGTCATATCTATTATCATATTTAGTTATCCAAATCGTCCCGTAATATAGTTTTGTGTGGCTTTTTTCTTAGGATTTAAAAACATTTTCTTTGTTTCACTATACTCCACTAGTTCTCCTAGCATAAAAAAACCTGTATAATCACTTACTCTTGCTGCTTGTTGCATATTGTGAGTGACGATGACTATGGTGTATTCTTTTTTTAGCTGATGTATTAACTCTTCTATTTTAGAGGTGGAAATAGGATCCAGTGCAGATGCAGGCTCGTCCATAAGCAGTATTGAAGGGGAGATTGCTAAAGCTCGAGCAATACATAATCTTTGTTGTTGTCCTCCTGATAGTTCATAAGCAGATTTTTTGAGCTTATCTTTTACCTCATCCCATAGAGCAGCAGCTTTTAGTGATTCTTCTACTCTTTGCTCAATGAACTTTTTATTTCCCATACCATTCACGCGTAGTCCATACGCTACATTTTCAAATATAGACTTAGGGAAAGGGTTTGGTTTTTGGAAAACCATTCCGACATTTCTTCTTAAAGTATCTACACATACGGATTTATGATAGATGTCTTTTTGTTGAATTTTGCAAGTACCTTCCAACCTTGTGTTTTCAATCATATCATTCATACGATTAAACAATCTTAAAAATGTAGATTTTCCACAACCTGAAGGCCCGATGAAAGCCGTTACACTATTAGCCTCCATCTTTATGTCGATGTTCTTAAGTGCTTGAAAATCTCCGTAGTAAAAGTTTATATTTTTAGTTTCAATCATGATTTTATTCTTTTGTTAAATCTTCTTCTAATGATAGTAGCGATGATGTTCATAATAAGTACTATTCCAATCAGGACTAGTGCTGTACCATAGGCTATAGGGCGTGAAGCTTGTATGTCTGTTCCACTAGTGGCAATAACATATAAATGATAGGGTAGTGCCATCACTTGATCGAAGATACTAGAGGGTAACCTGGGTAAAAAATAGGCCGCAACAGTAAATAATATAGGTGCAGTTTCTCCAGAAACCCTTCCAATAGATAGAATCAAGCCCGTAATTATATTGGGAAATGCAATAGGTAGGATCACTTTTCTAATGGTTTGAAGCTTGCTTGCTCCTAAGGCTAAGCTGCCGGTTCTGTATGCTTTAGGCACAGCATTTAGGGCTTCTTCGGTGGTTCTAATTACCATAGGTAAAATAAGTAAACCGAGGGTTAATGATCCTGCAAGTATAGAGTTTCCAAATTTCATTTTATTTACAAATAATGCCATCCCAAATAAACCAAAAACAATAGAAGGCACACTTGCTAGGTTGTTGTTCATAATACGAATAAACCGAGAAAACCATCCGTCAGGTAGATATTCTTTAGTGTAAATCGCTGACATCACACCTATGGGAAATGCAAAAGCCATACTTCCTATAATCAAGGAAAGCGTTCCGATAATAGCAGGATAAATTCCCCCTGCGGTCATTCCCTCGGTTGGAGCAGTAGTTAGAAATTCCCAATTTATAACGCTTATTCCATTATAGATAATAAAACCTAGTATCCAAAAAAGAATACCGACGACCATCAAACCCAATAAACGAAAAATGGTAAAAGCAATGTATTGACTTAGTTTTCTATTCATAGTTATATTTCTTTATGAGGATTGCGGTTTGAGATCATTTCAGAGGTAAGACTTATTAGCATGGTGATGATAAAAAGAATACATCCTAGTAAAAACAAAGATTGGTAGTGAGCGCTGTCGGATGGAGCCTCTCCTAGTTCTGCCGCAATTGTTGCAGGAATAGTACGTATAGGCTCAAATAATGAATTAGGAATAACAGCAGCATTTCCAGTAACCATTAATACGGCCATAGTTTCTCCAATAGCTCTTCCAATGCCCAAAACAACGGCTGCCGAAATACCAGATGCCGAATAGGGTATTACCACTTTGTATATGGTTTGCCATTTTGTAGCGCCTAATGCCAAACTGGCTTCTCGTACACTTCTCGGTGTATTTCTCATCGCATCTTCTGCAACTGAAATAATAGTAGGTAAGGCCATAATAGCCAATAATAGGCTGCCTGTAAAAGCTGTTTCACCTACTGCCAATCCAAATTGATCTTGAACAATAGGAACCAATACAACAAGACCAAAAAACCCATAGACCACAGAAGGTATGCCTGCTAATAACTCAATAGTAGGTTTTAAAAATTTTGGGGCGTGATTTCCCGCTAGTTCTGAAAGATAAATGGCCACCCCTAAACCTAAAGGTAAAGCGATTAAAATAGCAACAATACTCACTAATAAAGTACCTAGTATTAAAGGCATTACGCCAAATAAAGGAGAGGGAGTAGCTGTAGGAATCCATTCTTTCCCCAAAAAGAAATCTTTAAGTCTTATGTTTTTTATCGGAATTTTCTTTATCCCTGCTGTAAGATTAGGGGCAAACTGATCAGGTAAATAGGCTATAATACCGTCTTGTTCTGTGATAATATCACTTAATTTATCGGGAAGCAATTCATAATCTTCTCCAAATTCCTCTTCATCATAGAGGTCAAAGATTTCTTCGAATCTAAATAATTGGATATCTATATTATTACCTCCAATTTGTTCCCAATTTGTAATATCCGAATCAAAGATATGTTTGATATCCTGAGAGGTTAAATCTGTTATTTGATTATGAGAATTGATATAAAGGGAATATCCTTTTTCGACGGATGGCGAACCGAAAACACCTACTCCTTCTTTAAATAAGAAGAGAACAATAAGCAACATTATAACGCAAGTAATAATACCACTCAGGGTTAAAATACTTTCGATAATTCGTTCGACAATCCTTTTTATTTTTGACATATTATCACAATTATAGTAGCATTGTAAATGGGATTAGCTTAAAAATAAAGTTTATTGAACAGGAATAAAACCAACTTCAGAAATAAGCTTTTGTCCTTTCTCCGAAAGAATATAATCTATAAAAGGTTTTACCTCTTTTTCGGATTTTATTTCGTAGTAATAGTATAAGGGTCTAACAATTGGATAGTTTTTGTTTGTAGCATTTACAATTGACGGTTCGACAAAAGTTTCTCCAGCATCATAAGATACGCTTACTGCTTGTATTTCTTCATTGAGATAGGCGAGTCCTACATATCCAATGGCTCCTTTTGTTTGTGCAACTGATTGAACAATGGCTCCTGTAGCTGGCATACTCATTATCCCATTTTTGTAGTTTTTGTTTTTTAAAACATTTTGTCTGAAAAATTCATAAGTCCCAGACGATGTTTCTCTGGAGTAAGGAACAATTTGTAAGTCGGCACCTCCCAATTCTTTCCAATTGGTGATTTTACCTGTGAATATACCCTCCAATTGTTCACGTGTCAATTTGGTTATTGGGTTACTCGTATGAACGACAACCGCTAATGCATCATAGGCTATAATTACCTCTTTGGCAGCTTTCCCTAGCGATTTGAGCTTTTGTTTCTCATCAAATTTTATTCTCCTTGATGCTTGAGCTATATCAGTAGTACCAGATAATAATGCCGAAATACCCACTCCACTTCCCCCGCCAGTCACACTGATCATAGCCGAAGGGTGTTCTTGCATATAGCTTTCTGCTTCTTTTTGAGACACTGGAAGTACTGTGTCCGAACCGCTGATTCTTTGGGCATGGAGGCCGAGAGTGATTGTAAATAAAGCAAGACTAGTTAAGATTACTTTTTTCATTATAATTGATTTTTATTAATATACTGCAAAACTAGACTTGGTATATTACGTAGTAGTTTCTATATTGTTACAAATCGATTAAGATGAAATCGAGAAAAAAGAATCAAATAATTAGAAAAATTATAGGCAATAATATTGGAATGTCTAAAACTTTATTTGGAGTCGGAGCGTAAAGTGATTGTCTTTTAAATCTTTTTCATAACCTTCTAAGTTTTTAGAGGTTTCATTTTTTACAATATCATAATAGGCATGTATTCGTAAATAGTCTCTAATATCCCATACCGCTCCAAAACCAATAGTTCGATATGCGATATCGCCCTTGTGGGAATAATTTAATCCAATTGAGTCCCCAGATAGTTTCGTGTTAGGATTGTACCAATCATAGTTCATGACCCCTGACCATTTTGTATTGTTAAAATTCTGAATCAATGTTATATATCCTCCTTCGAAAGATCGGATATAGGAATCATTTTCAGGTAAACTAGAAGCATTTGGACTTTTACTATTGTGTTGAGCCCCTGGTTGTGTTCCAAAAATATATTCAGTGCGAATTTGGGTGTTTCCTATATTATTATCAAAAGCAATTTGAAAATCAGCTCCTATATATTCACGTTTTGCATAGGCTCCTTTATTTGAGGATCTATTATCCAATATAAAAGTATGATTTTTAATTCGAAAGATATTCTCTGTACCTTGATATACCTTACCATTGTAATAGGATAAGCCAGCTTGAATATCAAAGTTTTTATAAATGGATTTCTTTGCAGTTAACTGACCTATAAAGTCTTTTTTACTATCTATTTCTAGATTAATACCATTTCCCGCAAATAAACCCGCTTTTAGTTTTAAAAAACTCCAAGGTGAAGCTTCTGAAGCTTGTAAAGTAAACATAAACCCCAAATCCCTTTCATCAGGAAATAATGTTTGAAATATCATAGCTCGTTCGGGGGGTTCACGACGTGATGATGAGTAGGCTATTTGTTGACCAAAAGGCCTATTAAACATGCCTGCTCGAACATAACTGTTACCTAACCATGGATTATGAATTTGGAGATAAGCATCTTTTATGCCTATTTTTTGTTCCGTTAAATCAATTTGAAAAACAGCTTGAACTATTTCTTTTTCATACATAAATTTTAGACGTCCTCTTCTAATCCCAAATCTATTAAATGATTGCAAGGCGTTTTCATTTTCTGTTCCCACTTTTAATGAAGCGTCTCGATCACCATATTCATATTGAGTTTGAATATATCCAGATATTCTTATTCTTTCTAAAAAATTTGTCGCTTTTAAAAAGCTTGTAGAGTCAGCTTGTGTTTTCTCGGTAGAAACGGAAATCAAATTTTGCTGAGAATAGCTAAAAAAACAATATGTAAAAGCTAATAGTGAAAATAATTTAGTTTTCATTATAGGTGTAGGGTCTAATTTTCTTGCAAAAATAATGTATGTTTTGACTATTTTGTTGAATTAATGTTACATAATGATTAATTTTTGTTTTTCATTAAGACTGGTTGCTGAACTGGAAATATGAATTAAATTGTTATTTTTACTACTTGACTAAAATACAATGAGAAGCTGGGTTTTTATTTTATTTTTAATACAAACTATTACCTATGGACAAGAGTGGAAAATAGCTAATGCTCTTTCCGTAAATGCTGATTACTTTGTAGGGGTAGATTCCTATAATTATAGTTATTGGATAAAAAATAAAGAAGTCTTCAAACAATCTGAAAAAGAATTTTTTAGTTATAGTGATACGCAGTTGGGCGCCATATATTCTGTAGATATTACTAATCCTTTTTCGGTGTTAGTATTTTATTATGAAGCCCAGACCTTGGTTGTTTTGGATAATAAGTTCAATGAAATCAATAGAATACGATTTTCGGATTTCCCCAATGTTTCAGAAGTAGGTCAAATTGGAAATGCAGGAAATCAGAATATATGGACCATCAATCTTACTACACAGCGATTAGAAATATTGGATTACCGACATCGAATCTTACAAGCCACCTCTCTTTTATTATCAGGAGAGGTGGTAGATATGGTAAGTAATTATAATACTTGTTATGTCCAAACTTCTGATTATATCTATCAGTTCAATAATTATGGGAGCGTATTAAATAAGATAGAAGCTAGCTCATTTACAGAAATCTATCCTGCTAGAAAAGGAGTGGTTTTATTGAATGGAGATCAATGGTATTTTTGGGAAAGAGAACTAGATGAACCTAGGTTACTTTCCATAAATCTGAAAAAAGAATCTCTTAAAAATCTATTTTATACAAGACAACATCTGTATGTTTTTGATGGTAAGCAGTTACATACGTATATTGCAGAAAATTAAAATTTAAATCAATTATGCATATCGCTATTGCAGGAAATATAGGTTCAGGAAAAACAACCTTAACGGGTTTGTTAGCACGTCATTATAAGTGGGAGGCTCACTTCGAAGAAGTTGAAACCAACTCTTATTTAGAAGATTTTTATAAAGACATGTCTCGTTGGTCTTTTAACTTGCAAGTCGCTTTTTTGAATAATCGCTTTCGACAAATATTAGACATTCGAGAGAGTGGTAAGACCATTATCCAAGACCGAACTATATATGAGGATGCTCATATATTTGCACCGAATCTCCATGGAATGGGATTGATGAGCGATAGGGATTTTGAGAATTATTCTTCGTTATTCGAATTGATGCAACGAGTGACTACAGCACCAGATTTATTGATTTATTTAAGAAGTTCAATACCTAATCTAGTGGCACAAATCCATAAACGAGGAAGGGAATACGAAAACTCTATTAGCATTGACTACTTGAGTAAATTAAATGATCGATATGAAAATTGGATTAAACAATATGATAAAGGCAAGCTATTGATATTGACTGTTGATGATTTAGACATAGTGTCCAAACCTGAAGATTTAGGATTTATAATTGAAAAAATAGATGCTGAACTATACGGATTATTTTAAAAATATAAATATGAATGAACAAGAATATGTAAAAAAAGAAATTAAGGGTGGAGTGGCACAGATTGAGTTTTTCCATCCTGCTCATAATAGTTTACCAGGTCATATCCTGTCAGAACTTGCTACAATTATAACCGAAACGGGAAAAAATGATGAGGTAAAGGTAATTATTCTACAAAGTGGAGGGGATCGTACATTCTGTGCGGGAGCAAGTTTTAATGAGCTGATAGCTATTGATAATGAAGCTGCGGGAGAGGTGTTTTTTAGCGGTTTTGCCAATGTGATTAATGCTATGCGAAAATGCCCTAAATTTATAATAGGTAGGGTGCAAGGAAAAGCTGTTGGAGGTGGAGTAGGCATCGCATCAGCGGTTGATTATTGTATGGCTACAAAGTTTTCTGCTATCAAATTAAGTGAGCTTAATGTTGGAATTGGACCTTTTGTGGTTGGTCCAGCAGTTGCTCGTAAGCTAGGCGCAAGTGGGATGTCACAGATTGCTATAGATGCAAATAGTTTTTATTCGGCCGAATGGGCACAACAAAAAGGATTATATACTCAAGTCTATGAGAGTATAAACGAATTGGATGCCGCTGTTTGGGAGTTTGCACAAACCTTATCAAAATATAATCCAGATGCTATGTCAGAAATGAAAAAGATGTTCTGGGAGGGTACAGACCATTGGGATCAGTTGCTCAAGGAACGAGCAGCAATAAGTGGAAGATTAGTATTAGGTGAGTTTACTAAAAAAACATTAGCCAAATATAAATAAATATGATTTATAGCTTTAAAGGACATATTCCTATTATTCACGAAAGCAGTTATGTCCATCCATTAGCTGCTGTGACGGGAAATGTGATTATCGGCAAAAACTGTTATATCGGTCCTGGAGCTGCTATTCGTGGAGACTGGGGAGAGATTATATTGGAAGACGGTGTGAATATTCAAGAGAATTGTACTGTGCATATGTTTCCAGGGAAAACCATTACATTACAAAAAAGTTCACATATAGGGCATGGTGCTATTATTCATGGTGCGAATTTGGGAGAAAACTGTATGGTAGGAATGAATAGTGTGGTTATGGATGGAGCTTATATAGGTAAGAATAGTATCATTGGAGCGATGAGTTTTGTTAAAGCTGAAATGAAGATTCCCGAACGGAGCTTAGTGGTGGGAAATCCCGCTAAAATAATTCGTGAATTAACAGAAGAGATGATAGCTTGGAAAACAGCAGGAACACAACTTTATCAACAACTTCCTGCAGAATGTCATGCTACATTAAAAGAAGTAACACCATTACGAGAAATGCCCTTAAATCGTCCGCGTCAAGAAAATTTCTATCAAACTTTACAAGAATTAAAAAAACGACAATAAAATAATATAAGGCTCGACTATTATTACAAGTCGAGCCTTATATTCAATAAAGATAGGCTAGTAGCGTGTAACAAGTGCTAAGCCTTGAAAGTCAATCAATTCTTCTTGAGGTAAGAATACTACGTCTCCACCCGAGAAACTGTTCTTCTCGATCATTTCATCAATGATGTCATCAATGTCTTCTGGACTATGTATGTCTGCTTTTTCAATTAGCTGAACTTGATCCTCTTTTAACCTAGCAGGTTGGTATAATCCTTCCTGAACGAATAAGGTTTGACCTCTACCTGCTATAATAGCTTGCCAAATCTCAGCGTAATCACTCAGCACTTTTCCACTGCTTACAGCCTTACTTAATTCAGCTTTTCTATCCAAAAGCTTTTTCTTGGTTTGTTCTCGTATAATAGGCCAAACTTCTTTAACTATATTAGAAGCTTTGGCTTCTCTGTTCTCTAATGCTACTTGTCCATATATACGATTAGGAGAATCTGCAACTAGCATATATTGAGCATAATTAGTAGAGTCGGTAGCGATATATATAGGTAAGGATTCTTTGTTATGTATTTTGTTTACTTCTTTATCAACACGATTAAAATACTCTTGTTGAATTTGCAAATACTTATCACTCGCACGATCTTCTCCTTTGGTTTTAATATGAATTTTATCAGTTTCCATAGGGAACGGATCTGAATATTCTTTTTCCAAATAGTCTGTAGTAGCTCGTAATAATCTTGCTTTATCTTTACTTAATATTAAAAGATAGTATCTAGTTTCAAGATTTAAAGCGCGGAACAAGGATCGAGTAGTAAAAGTATTATCAATGCTAATGCGATCATTCAGTTTAATAGGTAAACGAACATATTCTGCATGTTCTTCATCGACAAATAAAACTAATCCTTCTAAATTATATCGAATATCAATTTCTGCAATCAAAGCATCCAATTTATCACCTAGTTTTTTCGCTATATCTGCACTGTATTCCTTTTCTAATCTTTGACGAGTTTCTGATGCCATGTTTTTTAACTTAATACTGTCTTTTTCATTTTTTGGGTGAGTGCGATGTGTTCGTAAGACTAAAGTCACTGCACAATTCGAAACTACTTTTTTGAGTCGATTTAATGTCTCTTTCATATCACTGCTTTATTAATGTTTTATACCATAAATATAATTAAAATTAATGTCTTGGAGGGTAAGAGATGGTGTGTTAGTTAAAATTTAAGATAAAGATCTTTTAAACTTAGATTATAGATCTTCATGAAGGAATAAGAAGGGGGTTTGTCTGATATAAGAATCTGCTTCAGGGGAGGATTTGGACAAAAGGAGTTGGATAAAATTAAGATTTTTTGCAGACATTGTAATTAACTGTGTTTCATGCTCAGCAATATATTTTTCTAACTCTTCTCTCAAGTTTATCGAAGTTATTTTATGAAGTTTAACACTGATATGTTGATGAAGGTTTTCTAAATACTCTTTGGTAATATTTTGGGTTCTGGATAAGGCATCACTATTTACTGCTCTATAGATAATATGTAGTATAGAGTGGTTTTTTTCTAAAATAGTAGTAAGGGGTTGAAGAGTTTTGCTCGAACATCTCAGATAGAGATCAGTGGGGAATACAACTTCTCGAATTGGACTGTAATGTGTCGCATTGGGAACTACCATAACTGGACATTGTACCTTTGTGATCACATTTTGGGTATTAGTTCCAATAGGCATCTTCGTGGAATTATTCATTCCTTTTGTACCCATGATGATAAGGTCTATAGATTGGTTATCTACTATTTTTCTAATGTTTTCAATAAAACTTCCTGTTTGAAAAATGCTTTTTACTTGATGATTTTTATCTTTAAACTCTAGTTTGCATTCTTTTAAGCTTTGAGTAATGGCTTTTACTCTATTGTTTATTTTGTTATCCGTAGAGGTGAAGATATTTTTTTGAATATGGACCAAGATAAAAGATGCAGATTTTCCCGCATAAAGTGCAGTAGCATATGCCACTGCACGCGATGCATTTTCTGAAAAATCTGTAGGTATTAAAATTCTTTCCATTCTTTTATACTGATTGACCACAAAAGTAATAGGTGGTTTCGGCAAAAAGAATGACGAATGTCAGTTTATTCAATAGAATCTAGATTGTCTAGACTTAAAATAGTGATTTCCCTTCCATTTATATCTATAAGTCCTTCTTTTTTAAAGTTAGAAAGCATGCGGATTAAACTTTCGGTAGCTATACCAGCCACGCTAGCCAAATCACTTCTAGAGACTCTTATCACAGCTTTATCTCCTTTTGAACCTACTGTTTCAGCAAACTGTAGTAGGGTTTGAGCAGTTTTTTTACGTACCGAACTATAGGCCATTTGGAGGAGTTGTTCTTTTATTTTGTAAACGTTATCAGTAATAACATTCATCAGCTCGATGGAGATGTTTTGGTTTTTGCCCAATAACTCGCGGAGAATAGATTTTGTAATAGCTGCGACTTCGGTCTCTTCCACTGCAGTAGCAGATTCGAGATAAGGCGAGTAGTTTTGGAGAGGAGTAAATCCTAAGAAGTTGTCTTCATTTACTAATTCCGTAATGAGTTCCTTTCCATTGCTATCAATTTTAAAGCATTTGACGACACCTTTGATCACCAAGAATATATTGTTGGCTCTATTACCCGTTTCGTAAACGTACTCTCCTTTTTTAAAAGTCATTCTTTCACCATATTCTTCAAAGAATGTTTTAAGCTCATTGAGATTTCGAATATCGCCTTTTTCTTCTTTTTGATTCTCTTGTTGTAAAGCATTCAGAAGTGTTTCTGTTTTTAAAAGACGAGATTCTATAGCATCGAGTAATTCGACTTCAGTAAAAGGCTTGGTCAGATAATCATCCGCTCCTAGATTCATTCCTTTTCGGATCTCTTTATGTTCGGTTTTTGCCGATAGAAAAATAAAAGGAATATGAGCATAGTCTGGATTGCTATTTAGAGTTTCAAGAACTCCATAACCATCTATTTCGGGCATCATGATATCACAAATAATCAAATCAGGCTTTTCTGTTTTGACTAATTCGATTCCTATTCTTCCGTTAGAAGCCGTTCTGACATTGTAATCGGATAATTCAAGTAATTCAGCGGTATTCTCTCTTAATGCGGGATCGTCTTCGATTAATAAAATGGATTTACGACTCATGTTTTTATTTGTTCTGATGTATTATATATCTGCATTTAAAGGCATTCGGATTTGGAATGTAGTGCCTATATTCTCGGTACTGGTAAAGTTAATTGTACCTCCTAGGTTCTCTATATGTGCTTTCACAATATTCAATCCAATTCCTGTTCCTTCATTGAGTAAGGCATTTTCAGCACGAAAATAACGATTAAAAATATATTTCTGTTCTTTTTCTGGAATTCCAATACCTTGGTCTATGATTTGTATAGTGAAATATTCCTTTTCGGAAGTAACGATAATTTTTATTGTTGTGTTTTCCGACGAATATTTAACGGCATTATTGATAAGGTTAGAAAGAATAACTTCTAGAATCGTTTCATCGCAAACTAAAATTATATCTTCGATATTATCAGGGTATTGTATGCTTTGTCCTTCTTTTAGTAACATATTGGCACTATACACTACCTCGTTCAGTATTTTACTCAAAGGAAAGCATTCCATTTTATACTTAGTTTTTCCATGTTCGAGTTGTTCGACTGAAAGAAAATCGTTTAGTATATTATTTAAGTATTTGACCTTGTCTTCTATAAGTTTTAAATGCCTATTGCGCTTATCTTGTTGGTCGGTTTTGGTGTATTTTCCAGCCAAGATGGATGAAGTTAGAATACCCGATAGAGGGGTTTTAAACTCATGAGAGACCATAGATAAGAACTTTGTTTTTAATTCGTTTAATTCTCTTTCTACACGTAAACTTTCCAATATTTTGCTTTCAGCCTCCTCTCTTCGTTGGATTTCTTCCTCCAAATCATTGACTGTTTTTTCTAATTCGAGTGTTCGTTCGTTGATTCGATGTTCAAGCTGTTTGTTGAGTTTTTTTATCTGTTCTTCTTGCTTTTTCCGTACACTGATATCGATTAAAATAGCCATAACGAATTTTTCGTTATCAATAGTAAAAGGATTTAATCCTACTTCTACAGGAAATTGGGTGCCATCTTTCTTAATGCCATATAAATCGCGTCCCACTCCCATCTGGCGACTATTGGTTTCTTGTTTGTAACTTTCAACTTGTTTTTTATGAATATGATGGCGATCTTGTGGTACAAGAATATGGATGGATTGATTTAGTAATTCGTTGTCCTTATATCCAAATAATTCATTTAAAACTTGATTGTAGGCTACGATTCTATGTTGGGTATCGACTACCACTATACCTTCGCTAACAATCTCAAAAAGCGAACCTAAATGAGAGGTAACCTTATTCTTGACTTCAATCATAATAAACAAATTTAATAATTATTATCTTTGAGTCACATTATATTTTACAATATAAATATTTCATCTCAAAAAGGATGAGGTCATTAGAATTAAAAGATGCAAATTTGTAATAACTTGAATAAGAATATTATTCACTTTTAAATTATTGAAATGAGTAAAAGCTTTAAAGATATAATATCCTCACACTCATTGGTGTTAATGGATTATTTTGCAGAATGGTGTGGACCTTGTAAGGTTTTAGCTCCTATCTTATCGGAGGTAAAACAGGAACTAGGAGATCAGCTTAAAATTGTAAAAATTGATATCGATAAGAATCCAGCTTTAGCATCCAATCAACAAGTGCAAGGCGTGCCCACACTAGTTCTGTATAAAAATGGAGTTCAGGTTTGGCGTCAATCTGGTGCTTTGCCAAAACATGAATTAATTCAACTTATAAAATCTTACCAATGATACATATTGCTTCTTATATAGACCATACTCTTTTACGAGCAACTGCCACCCCTGATGAAATTCGTAAACTTTGTGAAGAGGCGATGACTCATGGTTTTTATGCAGTTTGCGTTCAAGGTCGATTCGTAAAATTAGCCGAAGAATGTCTCCGAGGTTCTAAAGTTAAAATAGCTGCAGTTGTAGGATTTCCTTTAGGAGGGAGCACCACCAAAACCAAGATTTATGAAGCAAAACAAGCTATTCTTGATGGAGCTGACGAAATTGATATGGTAATAGCCCTAGGATTGCTTAAAACAAAAGAGTATGAAGAGGTGAAAAATGAAATCGAACAAATAAAGTTAGGTATCGATAGACACATTCTTAAAGTGATTATAGAGACTTGTGCTTTGACCAATGAAGAAAAAGAAATTGCTTGTGAATTGGCTTATGAAGCAGGAGCGGATTTTGTCAAGACTTCCACTGGATTTGGGAATCATGGAGCAACATTGACGGATATTAGTCTAATGCGTAATGTGGTGGGGGATAAAATGAAAATAAAAGCTTCAGGAGGAATTAGGGATAAAGAAATTGCATTAAAATTTATTGAAGCAGGTGTAAATCGTATTGGAACTTCCTCTGGAGTGAAAATAGTAACCGAAAAATAAAATAAATGAGTTTACATATAGAAGCAAAGCAAGGTGAGATTGCCGAAGTGGTACTTTTGCCAGGTGATCCTTTACGTGCTAAATGGATAGCAGAAACATATCTTGAATCACCAAAATGTTATAATAAAGTACGTGGAATGTATGGATTTACAGGGATGTATAAAGGAAAAAAAGTCTCTGTTCAAGGTACTGGTATGGGAATCCCATCGGCTTTGATTTATACAAACGAACTGATTAATGAATATGGGGTCAAAAAGCTAATCCGAGTGGGATCTGCAGGTGCGTATCAATCTGATTTAGAGTTAAGAGATGTGGTAATCGCTATGTCAGCTTCTACTAATTCAAATGCTTTCTCAAAAGAATTTCAAGGTGTTCATTATGCGGCAACTGCAAGCTATGAGTTGTTTTATAAAGCAGTCAATTATGCCAAAAAGCAGGAATTGAAATTTAGAGCAGGACCCATCCTGTCTTCAGACACTTTCTATGAAAATAGTAAAGATGCATATAAACAATGGGCAAAGTATGGGGTGTTATGTGTCGAAATGGAAACGGCCGCTATCTATACACTTGCTGCTCAATATAAAGTAGAAGCATTATCGATATTGACAATTTCAGATTCATTGGTAACAGGAGAAGAAATCAGTACCCAAGATAGGGAGGCCTCTTTGAAAGATATGATGGCCATTGCATTTGGAACAATTGAGTAGAACTCATTCCTAATAAATAAAACTTTTTGTGTAGGAAGAGCGTTTATTTCTTCGTAGAAGGAGAAGTGACATCGTCATTCTTACCTATCCATTGAATAGTATCGGTTAGTGATGTAAACTTAAAATCTATTGCTTCTAGAATAGCATTATTATTATACTGATTTTTTTTAAATAAGGAATGAGCAGTTCCAAAATCTAATTTAGGTTTTTTACCGATTAGATGTCCCCAAAAGGTACTTAGAGCACTTATCAAAATAACCGTAGATTTACGAACTTGTTTTGCTGAAGATTGGTATCCTAACACATGGTCTAATAATTGGGTAAACTCTTTATAATGAAGGTTCTCGCTGACAAGTATAAAGCGTTTGTTCTTTATTTCGCTTTGCATTAAAGTGTACATCACCAATACTACATCTCGTATGTCAACAAACCCTGTGCTGCCGTCTGTATAAAATCGATTTCCGTTGATGTAGGATTTTATAATATTGGAACTGCTTCTCCCTTGCATGCTAGGGGCCAAAATTACTCCTGGGTTTACAATTACTGCGGGTAAACCTTCTTGGGTACCTCTCCATATTTCCATCTCTGCTCCGTATTTTGAGATGGCATAATAATTGTGATCTTCATCTGGATTCCAAAAACTATTTTCATCCAAAATAGATTTTTCTGCTTCTTTACTAAGAGTGGAGACGGAACTAACAAAACAAATTTTTTTAACCTGATTCGCTAAACTTATATTTACAATATTGGCTGTGCCTTTGACATTTGTTTTGTAAAGTTGTTTTTGGTCTTTCCTTCTAAAGCTTACCATGGCTGCACAATGATAGACATATTTAACACCTGTAAAAGCATATTCCAATGCAGGAATATCTTCTAAGTCCGCTTCTATCCATTGAATTTTTCTCCAAAGTGGGATAATAGCTTGAGTATATAATGCAAAAACATCTCTAACGGCATAAATGTCACTGTTTTCACGACAAATTGCCCGAACCTTATGACCAGATGATACCAAATGGTAAAGGAGGTGAGAACCTACTAATCCTGTAGCGCCAGTTACTAATATCATAGTTGCAAAAATACTATTTTTAATATACACTTTTGTCTTTTATCAATTAGACTTACCTTTGTAGCCTTAAAAAATAATGATAATGGAGCTTAAAAATTTTATTGAAGAACTTAAGTGGCGTGGCATGATTCACGATGTGATGCCAGAAACCGAAGAACATCTTCTAGAAGAGATGCGTTCGGCGTATGTAGGATTTGATCCTACTGCAGATTCCCTTCATATAGGTCACCTAGTGCCTATAATGCTTCTAGGCCATTATCAACGATGTGGACATAAACCTTATGCCTTAGTAGGAGGTGCTACAGGAATGATAGGGGATCCTTCTGGAAAATCGGATGAAAGAAACTTACTCGATGAAGAAACTTTAGCTAGAAATGTAGCAGGCGTCAGAGCACAATTAGAAAAGTTCTTAGATTTTAATAGTAATGCAAAAAATGCAGCTGTTTTAGTCAATAACTATGACTGGTTAAAAGAATTTACATTCCTAGATTTTATTCGCGATATAGGAAAACATATCACAGTTAACTATATGATGGCAAAAGACTCGGTGAAAAAACGATTGACAGGTGAAGCAAATGAAGGCTTGTCATTTACAGAGTTTACCTACCAATTAGTACAGGGGTATGATTTTTTACACCTATTCAAAACAAAGAAGTGTACGCTTCAAATGGGAGGAAGTGATCAATGGGGAAATATCACCACTGGAACTGAAATGATTCGGCGAATGGTAGGAGGAAAAGGATTTGGACTTACCTGTCCATTGATTACCAAAAGTGATGGAACAAAGTTTGGAAAAAGTGAGGGAGGAAACGTGTGGTTGTCTCCAGAATACACTTCTCCCTATAAATTTTATCAATATTGGCTAAATATTAGTGATGAGGACGCTGCAAAATACATCAAGATTTTTACTTTCTTAAGTAGAGATTGTATTGAAGATTTAATTGCAGAACATAACGAAGCTTCACATTTGCGTGTTTTACAAAAACGCCTAGCAAAAGAGGTTACCGTCACAGTACATGGAAAAGAAGAATACGAGAAAGCGGTCCAAGCTTCTGAGATTTTATTCGGAAAATCTACTGCCGAAGACCTGCAAAGACTAGATGCAAAAACTTTCTTAGAGATTTTTGAAGGTGTACCGCAAGCTACTATATCTAAGGAATTAATCGAAAATGGGTTGGATGTCGTAACTTTATTAGCACAAGAAACCAATTTTCTTAAATCTAATGGAGAAGCAAGACGCGATCTAAAAGCAAATGCTATATCGATCAACCGTGAAAAAGTAACAGGAGA
>Ga0079226_10000861_pt1 | contig 22512 bp, 24 predicted proteins | sample Poulit2014_FD_76345 | JGI IMG/M metagenome (GOLD analysis project Ga0079226, IMG submission 76345) | Agricultural soil microbial communities from Georgia to study Nitrogen management - Poultry litter 2014 | ecosystem: Environmental > Terrestrial > Soil > Agricultural land | place: USA: Georgia...
GCATCTGCATAAAAGCGAAAATGATTTTCATTTTTAGGACCAAGATTCCATCCTACTTTGGCTAAGACCGGAAGCATTAGGTAGTTCAACTTTGCACTAACATCGGTATTAAGATAAATATATTCCTGGCCATCTAGGATTTGGTTAACCAATATATCCTCAATATCAATTCCATCTGGAATATTAGGGTCGTCGGCGATTCCTTCAATCATTTGGGATGCCGGCAGTGCCTGCATTCCATTTCGTTTTCCACCCTGTTGTGAAAACTCCAGCATAGGTTGAATAGAAAAGAAGTCAGAAAAGTGAATTTCAGCAAAAATAGCTGCATCCCCTCCAAACCTTGAAGAATAGCCTTTATTAATGGGATTTTCGGAGGTGGTAGTAAGATTTGGAATACTGGCCCCGCCACGCAGACCGACAGATACTGATTGGCCGTAAAGTGAGCTGGTAGTGCCAACGGTTAATAAAATAGCAATAATGGGGACAAACTTGTTCATAAAGTAAAAATATACTTGCTTGTAGAAACCAGTCATTAGTATTAATAAAATTATATGTTACTTCAACAGAATGTATCTCATCTACGTTTCACTATTTATAAGCTTTGGAGTAAACCTCATTCCGGTTTAGGGCATTAACAAGGATATCCTGAATCAAAGCCTGTTCTAACGAAGCCCAGGATGACGCCTTGGGTTTGGCAAAGTGCTCTATTTACTGATTACACGAGCATAATTTCGTTTTCCAACCTTTAATATAAACTCAGTATCGCTATCGAAGGTTACACGGTAGCCTTTATCTGAAACCTTATCGTCGTCAATAGAAATGCCGCCCTGCTTAATGAGCCGCTTTGTTTCTCCATTGCTGGAAGTAAATCCACCGTCTGCAACAATATCCAGCAGCCGAACTTTACTTCCGGTCTCATACTTAAGGGTAGGAGCATCATCAGGGATGGCATCGCCTATTACCGTTTCTTCAAAATACTTGCGTGCTGCAAGGGCTTTTTCCTCACCGTGGTACATGCGCGTAATGGTTAAGGCCAACTCATGTTTGGCATTACGCGGATCTTCCTTCGCTTTCTGTTTATAAGCAGGAAGTTCTTCAACCGGTACATCGCTGATCAGCTCAAACCAGGAGTAAATTAGGTGATCCGGAATGGAAAGGACCTTCCCGTACATTTCGTTAACGTCTTCTGTAATGCCAATATAATTATCATATGATTTAGACATCTTTTTAGAACCGTCGGTTCCGACCAGTAGCGGCATCATCAGTGCTATCTGAGGCTCCTGACCGGCACTTTTCTGAAGCTGACGGCCCACCAACAGGTTAAACTTTTGATCCGTACCGCCCAGTTCTATATCCGATTGAAGGTGAACAGAATCCTGGCCCTGCGCCAGTGGATATAAAAACTCATGAAGTGAAATAGGTTCGTTATTTTCAAACCGTTTGGAAAAATCATCCCGCTCAATCATCTGTGCCACGGTAAGCTTTGATGAGAGCTTAATGACGTCCTCAAAATCCATGGATCCCAGCCACTCTGAATTGTAAGCTATCGTGGTTTGTTCTTCATCCAGTATTTTAGTGGCCTGCTGGAGGTAAGTTTCGGCGTTTTCTATAATTTCAGGACGTTCCAGCTGGGGACGCGTTTTATTACGGCCGGAAGGATCGCCAATGAGTGCGGTAAAATCACCGATAATAAGGGTAACCTCATGACCCAGATCCTGGAGCTGGCGAAGTTTGCGAAAGATAACAGAATGACCCAAATGGAGGTCAGGGCGTGTTGGGTCGCAGCCCAGCTTTACTTGCAGGGGGGCGTTGTTATCTTTAGCTTTTTTAAGCTTGTCTTCGAGCTCTTTTTCAGGCACTATTTCGGTAGTACCGCGTTTAATAACTTTCAGTTGTTCGTTAACAGGTAAAAATGACATATAAAGTGTAAATTATAGTTCTAATATCGGGAAATTTTCAATAGGCTCGTAATGGTCAATCGTCTTTTGGATCGTCTCCGCAAAGTCTTCAGCCTCAGGGTAAACAGAAGCGACCATATCGTAGGTCCAGGGTGCTATGTATATGACATAGGAATAAGTTTTAGACTCTTGGCGCAGATCTTGGGAAGGTATATTAAAGCCGGCAAGAATAAGTAATAACACACTGATGATAATACTACATTTTAATGCCCCAAATACAAGTCCGGCCAAACGATTAATAATATTAAGATGGATGGTCTGTAATATACTTTTCCCGATCTCTGCAATAAGGTTTATCACGATTACAGTAGTCAAAAAGATAATGAGTGCAGCTACAAAGGGAATATAGGAAGCATCGTCACTAAAGTAGGGCTTAATGTAGCTGCTGAACGGATCCATATAATGGAAAGCTAAAAACACAGCTAATACAACTGAAACGATGCCTAACACCTCGTGGATAAACCCATTTTTAAATCCCCGATAAACAAAAAATGCAATGGGAAGGAGAATGAGTAAATCGAGGATATTCATTTGGATCCGCAGTTAAGAAAGCTCTTCTTTTACCACCTGGCTAATCAGGGAGCCTTCTGCTTTTCCTTTAAGCTCTTGCATTGTTGCTCCCATAACTCGGCCCATATCGGATATATTTTCGGCGCCGGTCTCCTCAATTTTTTGCAAAGCAACCTTTCGGATTTCTTCTTCAGAAAGCATTTCGGGCAGATACGAGTTAATAATATCGAGCTCAGCCTTTTCTGAATCAACTAAATCCTTACGGCCTCCATTTTCGAACTGTTTGATAGATTCTTTGCGCTGCTTAGCGGCTTTCATAAGCACCTCAATGGTTTGCTCATCAGAAAGCGAAGCCTCACCATCTTTGCGCTCTTTGATTTCGCGCTCCAGTAATTGTGCTTTAAGTGAACGTAATACCTGCAGCCGCTTTTGCTGTTTATTTTTCATAGCGTGTTTAAGGTCAGCTATGATCTGGTCTTTAAGTGCCATAATCTTATCGCCTTTATTGGTGATCTATTGCAGCAAATTGCAAAAAAAAAGTTCCACTCGTTCTAAACGAATGCAACTTTTGACCTAAATAAAAAAAAATTTATTTTTTGTTCTCTTTGATAAAGTCTTGCACATCGTCCTGATTAATGATCGCTTCTTTGTACCCGAACTTATTATTAGAAGTTTTCTGGGCAACGACTACCTTTGCCATAGTGGAATCATTGTTACTTTCGGCCGATCCGTCGGTTCCAAATGTTTGTTTTTTAGCCGTAATATTGTCTTTCGCTATTTAATTTCTTTATGAATAGTGTGCTTCTTTAAAACCGGATTGTACTTCTTAAGTTCAAGCCGATCCGGATCATTACGGCGATTTTTAGTCGTAACGTATCGCGAGGATCCCGGTTTTTCGGTACACTCTAACGTAACTTGTACTCTATTTCCTTTTGCCATAATACTATACTTCTTTTAAGAGAGTTCCATTTTTCCTGGCCTTCTTTAAAACGGCACTAATTCCATTCTTATTAATAGTGCGAAGCGTTTTTGCAGAAACCTTTAGCGTTACCCATTTATCCTCTTCAGGAACATAAAAGCGCTTCTTTTGAAGATTCTGCTGAAACTTGTGTTTCTTTTTGTTATTTGCATTGGAGGAGCGATAACCATTCTGTGCCCCCTTGCTGGTAATGTCGTCTTTGCGTGCCATGAATCTTTATTGAAACTCGTTGATTACATTTGTTTCGAGAAAATAAGCTTATTTATAAATAATATCAATCATTCTTTATCTCTTAGTTTATCGAGATATCGCACTGGCTTTTAGGTATTATTATAAGGTGACTTTGAAAACCAACATCATTATCCTGAATTCCGACGATTGTTGGGAAAGGCTTAAATTTTGCCTTACAGACATATTGGGATCATTTTGAGCATATGACATCCCTCGCTTTGATTTAACCTTTATAAACACTATTTTCAGGCGGCTATAACATCATTTTAACCCCTATACATTTTAGTATTTATGGCAAATAAAAAAGGATCGGATTATAAAGCGGAAAACATTCAGGTTTTGGAAGGACTTGAAGCCGTTCGAAAGCGTCCTGCAATGTATATTGGAGATGTAGGGAAGCGCGGACTTCATCACTTAATTAATGAGGTTGTTGACAACTCTATTGATGAAGCAATGGCCGGCTATTGTGATTATATGGAGTTGATTATAAATGAAGACGGATCGTTAACCGTTAAAGACAATGGTCGTGGAATTCCGGTAGACCAGCATCCGAAAATTGACCTCCCTGCTGTAGAGGTGGTATTAACAAAGCTGCACGCCGGAGGAAAGTTTGATAAAAGTAATTATAAAGTATCCGGTGGATTGCATGGTGTAGGTGTGAGCTGTGTAAATGGACTCTCTTCTCATTTTTATGCGGAGATACGCCGCGAGGGGAAAATATTTGTGATGGAATTTGAGCACGGCAAAACGGTACAACCGCTGGAAGTAAAAGGCGAGACGGATGAAACCGGAACGATTATTACTTTTACCCCGGATGATACCATCTTTAAGCAGACAACCGAGTTTAAATACAAGATTGTTGCTGAACGGATGCGTGAGCTGGCCTTCTTGAATCCAAATATTACGATTGAGCTGCGTGATGAGCGTGGTGAAGAAGAAAAGAAGGAGGTATTCCATTATGATGGCGGAGTCAAAGACTTTGTAGCCTATCTTGATGAGAATCGCGAAACGATGATGAGTGAACCGATCCTGATTGAAGGGAAAATAGATATGGTGCCGGTACAGCTGGCCATCCAGTATAATAAAAGCTATACCAAAAACGTCCACTCTTATGTAAATAATATTAATACCCGGGAGGGAGGAACACATATTTCGGGCTTTCGGCGGGCACTGACCCGGTCATTAAAAAAGTATGCAAAAGACAATAAACTCTTAAAAGGAGATATTAAAGTATCGGGCGATGATTTCCGTGAAGGCATGACGGCCGTACTGAGCGTTAAAGTTCCGGAACCACAGTTTGAGGGGCAGACCAAAACAAAGCTGGGTAATTCGGAAGTTCAGAGTGCCGTAGAAGTGATTGTTTATGAAAAAATGAAGGAATACCTGGAGCAGAATCCGAGAACGGCTAAAAAGATCCTAAAAAAAGTAATATTAGCGGCAGAAGCCCGCGAAGCAGCACGTAAAGCCCGTAAACTTATTAAGCGCAAAAGCGCTATGAGCGGCGGAGGTTTACCCGGTAAGCTGGCGGACTGCTCGATTAAAGATCCCGAGCACAGCGAAATTTTTGTTGTTGAGGGCGATTCTGCCGGCGGATCAGCCAAAATGGGACGTGATCGTAGTTTTCAGGCAATACTGCCGCTGCGGGGTAAAATTCTTAATGTTGAAAAGGCAAAGATCAATAGGATTCTGAAGAATAATGAAATTCAGGCCATGATTACAGCCTTAGGAGCCGGGGTTGGCCATGATGACGAAGATTTTGAGCTTGAAAAGTTGCGTTACCATAAAATCATCATCATGACGGATGCAGATGTTGATGGAGCACATATTCGTACGTTGCTACTTACCTTCTTTTATCGCTATATGTTTCCTCTTATTGAACATGGACACGTATATATTGCGACGCCTCCGCTGTATCGTATTTCATACACCGGCGGTAATATCAAGTATGCCTGGGACGATGATACACGTGATAAAATTATCACTGATCTTAAAAACTCCCGTAAAAAAGTAGATGTTTCTCGCTATAAAGGGTTGGGAGAGATGAATCCCGAACAGTTATGGGAAACAACTATGGATCCAGAAACCCGCACGCTGCAGCAAGTGACCATAGAAAATGCGGCGGCTGCTGACAAAACTTTCTCAACCCTTATGGGTGGAGCAGTGAAGCCACGCAGAGAGTTTATTGAAAATAATGCAGAATACGCAACGCTGGATATTTAAGCATCGCTTTTTAATATTTAATTTCTACATACAACAGATTTAGACGACTAAATCATGGCTCGACAAAAAATTATTCCTGTTTCTATTGAAGATGAGATGCAGTCAGCCTATATCGATTATTCGATGTCGGTGATTGTATCACGTGCTCTTCCTGATGTTCGTGACGGATTGAAGCCGGTGCACCGACGCATCCTGTACGGCATGAGTGAATTGGGTATGACGCATAATCGAAATTATAAAAAGAGTGCTCGTGTGGTAGGTGAGGTACTGGGTAAGTATCACCCGCATGGCGATTCGGCCGTTTATGATTCTATTGTCAGAATGGTTCAGGATTTTTCACTGCGCTATCCACTGGTTGACGGACAGGGTAACTTTGGGTCGATTGACGGAGATAGCGCAGCAGCTATGCGTTATACTGAAGTTCGGATGGAACGTATTGTAGAAGAAATGCTTACCGACCTTAACAAGGATACGGTAGATTTTCGGAATAACTTTGATGACACGCTTCAGGAGCCTACGGTATTACCCGCTAAGCTACCTAATATGTTGTTAAATGGTGCATCAGGCATTGCAGTGGGAATGTCTACCAACATGGCTCCGCATAATTTGACGGAAACAGTCGATGGGATTATCGCCTATCTGGATAATCCTGATATTGAGCTATCGGAGCTAATGGAGCACATTTCCGCCCCGGATTTTCCTACAGGCGGTATTATTTATGGATACGAAGGCGTTAAAGAAGCCTATGAAAGCGGACGCGGGAAAATAACGATGCGAGCCCGTTGTACAACGGAAGAGCTTAGCCACGGGCGTGAGCAGATTGTTGTTACCGAGATTCCCTATCAGGTTAATAAAACAACGCTGATAGAAAAAATTGCAAAACATACCGAGAACGAAAAAATTGAGGAAATCTCTAAAATCAGAGATGAGTCCGATCGTGATGGTATGCGTATTGTAATTATACTGAAGCGCGGAGCTAATAAGGGCATTGTGCTGAATCAGCTCTATAAGTATACCCAGATGCAAAAAACTTTTGGAGTCATTAGCCTGGCATTAGTTCAGGGACGACCCAAGGTCATGCCGCTGAAAGAGCTCATCTATCATTATGTTGAGCATCGGATTGAGATTGTCGTACGTCGTACCCTTTACAAGCTGGATCAGGCTGAATCGCGAGCACATATATTAGAAGGTCTAAAAATTGCGCTCGATGATCTGGATGAAATTATTCATACCATCCGCAACTCTGAGAGCCCAAAAGCGGCGAACCGTGCATTGCGGCGTAAGTTTGCCTTAACTGATCTGCAGGCGAAGGCTATACTGGATATGCGTTTGCAGAAACTTACCGGATTAGAACGCGAAAAAGTAGAGCTGGAGTATAATGAAATTGTGGAAAAGATTACCCGATACCGGGAAATCCTGTCAAATCGGAGCGAACAGACCGCTATTATAAAAGAAGAACTACTGGAGATTAAAAAACGATATGACGATGAGCGTCGTACCGAAATTATACATTCTGCTGAAGATTTCAGCGTTGAGGATATGATTGCCGATGAGGATGTAGTTGTAACTATCAATAATAAAGGCTACATCAAGCGCATGCCTCTAAGTGGATATCGGCGCCAGAAACGCGGCGGAAAGGGGATGAAAGGAACCACAACGAAGGATGATGAATATGTGGAGCATCTGTTTGTGGCCAGTAATCACAACTATATCCTATTCTTCACAGAAAAAGGTCAGTGCTACTGGCTAAAGGTCTATGAAATTCCAGAAGGTTCCCGTTTAGCAAGGGGAAGGGCCATCGTTAACCTCATTAATATTGAGAAGGATGATGCCATCAAAACCTTTGTTCCGGTAGATACGCTGGATGATGAAGATTACATCAACAATAATTATATCATGATGTCTACTCGTGAGGGAAAGGTGAAGAAAACCTCACTTGAGGCTTATAGCCGGCCACGGAGCAATGGAATTATTGCTATAAATATCAAAGAAGGGGATTCGCTGCTGGAAGCATCACTGACCGATGGAGACAGCAATGTACTATTAGCCAATAAAAAAGGACGTGCTATCCGATTCCATGAAGACGAAGTACGAGATATGGGCCGAAACACCACCGGCGTAAAAGGAATGACGCTGGGAGCTGATAATGAGCTGGTGGATATGGTTGTGGTTAAAAATACTCATGGTTCTACGGTACTTGCTATATCTGAAAATGGTTACGGTAAACGATCGGAAGTGGAAGATTATCGCGAGCAGAGCCGTGGTGGAAAAGGCGTTATTACGCTCAAGGTAACAAGCAAAACGGGTGAACTTATTGCTCTCAAAGAGGTATCCGACCGGGATGATCTAATGGTTATTACAGAGAGTGGTAAAGTTATCCGTATGAACTGTGCTGATATACGTACAATGGGCCGTAATACCCAAGGGGTCCGCATTATGCGTCTGGACTCAGACGGTAAAATTGCAGCCGTTACGCGCGTAGTGAATGAAAAAGAAGACTCCACCGTCTAAAACAATAAAAAACATATAGTTAGGGTATGAAAGCCTTGCCAGTTAAAAGGCAGGGCTTTCGCTTTTTAGGAGCCCATAGCTGTACTAAAATAGAGAGCGGAAAGGACAAGGCAACAAACATCAATAAACGGCAGAAATGGGACTGAGCACCAGTGATGTGATGAGACATTCATGGCAAACTTTATCGTGTTATTTCAGTTTGTTGTCGGATGAGAGGAAAACGTGTATAAGCGGTATACTAATATATTGGTAGGGAGCTTATAAGCTGCTCTAATTCTTCTAAGACTCCGGCAAGGGGTTTTCAACATAAATTTAGGATTCAAGCATTGTATCAATATGAAACTGTTTCGAAGCCTTCGCTTTATACCGACCAGATCAAAATTACTTGTCTTTTTGGATTAATTTTTAAATATAGATTAACTAAATCTTTCAGAGATCATTCACAATACCCATACCGTCATACTGTACAGATTCAGGACCTCCTTCGCGACGCCTAAGTCAGCAGTGATTCCGGAGGAAAGCCTGTCCAAGCCTGGACAAAATCATTAGGTTGCCGAATGACGTTTACAGTAAAAGGTTTTACAAGGGCTCTTACAATGTAAAAGAGTGCTTTTCGAAATACAATCTTTTATTACCTTTAAGCATTTTGGGGGGCGATGTATAGCCTATGATGCTGAATCTACGTTGGGGCTGTTGACTTTCATAGGATTAGTGACGTAACGATTTGTCTGCTCTACATATGTTTAGTGCAATAGAGGGAGGTAAAAACACAGGTATTCCAAAGCATTAACATATTCAATAGTTTTTGCAGGTTAGGGAGATGTAATTATAATACCAACTACGTATAAGATGTACAGATTTTAATAATGTTGCGTGAAGGTACCTATTGTATATTTCACGTGAAACATTTTGGAAAGGGGGTTTATGGAAAAACACACTATCAATAATCAGAAAAGAATTACTCTGAATAAAAGTAACAGGAAATCGTAAATATGAGAATGACTTAACCCTTGTAACTGAGTAAGCATTCTTGGAGATTGAACGTTTAATGAGTGAGTTAACTGAATATGAAACATTAATATAAGCCCGGAAGTCTAATTCGGTAACATTTTCTGCAATAATTTTCTTCTTTCCACTTTTAAATCGTTGGGGGATACTACTTCCACATCATCTGCAAATTGCAGGAGCCACTTATTAATATAAGGCAAGTTATTGAATTCAAACTCTACTCTAATAAAATTAGTATTAATGTCTTTTAGGCTAATAAGTTTCGTTGGCAGGTTTGCTTTAAAGCGGTCTAATTCTGTATCGGCAATGTCTACTACTATTAACCGGGTTTCCTCGTTAGAGTTAAAAATAAGGCTTTTTACGTCTATTTTACCATGAGGTATGAAATTGTCCTCAGTTATATTGATATTTGAAACTCTTTCAAGTATAAAGTTGCGTGTAGCTTTTCTTTTATGTGAATAGCCAATTATGTTCCAATGGTCTTTGTAAAAGACGAGTAAATAGGGGTCTACTTTCCGTTCCGTGGTATCTTGATTTTTTTTGGAAAAATAGCTAAATGTGATGGTACTGTTTTCAGCAATTGCATTACTGACGGTAAACCAATTGCCTCCTTTTTTCTTTTCGGAACCGAAATTCATGTATGGATCAATAATGGTACGTTTTTCAAGCGTTTCCATAAAAGAAAGCAAATCTTGAGGCAGCACTTCTTTTATTTTAAGCTCAACACCTTTAGCATCGTTAATCAAGGTTTGATCGACCTGGGATTTCACAAAATTGAGCCCTACCAGGATGGTCGCTAACTCTTTAGATGTGAACATTAGCGGTGGAATTTTGTAACCTTCTATTACACCATATCCTTTGTATTCATCCCAGGTAACTGGAACATTCATTTCAGAAAGGGCATTAAAGTCGCGAAATACTGTTCGGCGACTTATATTAAACTCTTCTGCTATCTTGTTGACGGTCAAACGTTTATTGGATTGCTGAAGCAAAAGAATAAGCTTCATTCGCCGCTCTGAACTATTCATATAGGTGGTAAATTAATTAAAAATGTAGAATAAATATAACAATTCACTCGGACATTCGAGGAGCTTTTCTATTTAAGAAAAACAATTTATAGGCTGATTGAATATTGAGTAAATTATTTCTCGAAAATAGGGATTCGGTTGGCTAAATGTTTAGCAGTGATTCCATTATGGAATAAAACTCTCTGATAAACCCTTTCTGCTCCTTACTTCGGAGCTTAACTCACTTCAGTCTACCACGTTCTGGAATATAAACTGGGGGCACCAAAGTTATCTAAAAGGTAACAAGCATGGGTTGGGTATTAAAAAAGGTGGGAATACCTAATGAATGTTGATGAATAATATGGCTTTATCCTTGAAGAATTCCCCTGTCCTGGATAGGTCAAACACCTCAATAGACAAGGGCTCGCTAACTTGCTTTAACTCTTGACGGTAATTGAGACCTTTATATAATACAATACCAGACCAAGGAAGGTGAGAGGTCATGTCCAGAAGCTCTTTTATTTTAAAAGCATGCTTAGATATAAGCAAAAAAGGTTCTTGCGACTTGAAATCGCCAATGGAACAGTCAGCCATTGTGATGTTCTGGAGGTTTAGCCGTTTGAATATTTGCTTCATAGCCAGTCATTTTTTGGTAACAACGTCGTTCAGTACAAAGCATTGATTTTTATTTGTAAGAGACAATGGGATGCCCGGGAGGCCATTACCACTACCTGCATCGACAACAAGACCTGCATCCTGGAATGTGCTAAAACCCCCTAATAGCAGTGAATGCAGGATATGTTTGTGCAGTGTTTCACGTGAAACGTTTCGGCTCACCAGGTTTACGCGACTATTCCACCATAAAAGGCGGTCGCAGTATAGTTTTAGCTGATCGTTGTACTCTTGATAAACCTTGTGAGCGGAGTCAATTGTTTCACGTGGAACGTCCTTGGTTATTATATGGTGTTGTTTCACGCAGGGGCGGGATTATTTGTTTAGATAAACCATTAAGACCGATATATCGCTGGCAGATACGCCGCTGATTCGGCTGGCTTGACCAAGTGTTTCCGGACGTATGCGGTCCATTTTTTGCTGTCCCTCTGATGAAAGGCTTTTTATTTGGTCATAGTTCAGAGAGTCAGGAATAAGTGTATCTTCTTGTTTTTTCATTTCCTCAACCATCTTATATTCTTTTTCAATATATCCAGAATATTTTATTTGTATTTCTACCTGTTCAAGTACTTTTGTGCTATCGGTTATGTTGTCCACCTTTTCCTTGAGTTCTTCGTCCGCTGAAAGCAGATTGTGAATTGATAGCTGAGGGCGAGGGATGAGCGTTTTGGCTTTTACCGGCTGTTTGAGGGTGGTTGTTCCCTGTGCGTTAAGCATGGGATCCATCGTCTTTGGGTAAACGGTATAATCGGCAATTAGTTCATGCACCTGATCTATGGCTGCTTTTTTCTTCTTGTAAGTTTGAAAGCGTTCATCAGATGCCAACCCAATACGGTGACCTATTTCTGTGAGCCTAAGGTCAGCATTGTCTTGCCGCAGCAGGATACGATGCTCAGCGCGAGAGGTAAACATGCGATAGGGTTCTTCGGTGCCTTTGGTGATTAGGTCATCGATAAGGACGCCTATATAGCCCTCAGACCGTTTTAGTATGAAATCTTCCTTCTCCTGTACCTTACGGGCCGCGTTTATTCCCGCCATAAGTCCCTGGCAGGCCGCCTCTTCGTAGCCTGTGGTGCCATTAATTTGTCCGGCAAAGAAAAGGTTTTTCGCAATCTTCGTCTCCATACTACGCCGTATCTGGTATGGAGGGAAGTAGTCATACTCTATGGCATAGCCCGGCCGTAATATATCCGCCTCCTCAAATCCGGGAATGGTGCGAAGTGCTTTGTATTGTATATCCTCAGGCAATGAGGTTGAAAATCCATTTAAATACATTTCATAGGTATCCCACCCCTCAGGCTCCAGAAAAAATTGATGGCTGTCCTGGTCAGAGAAACGATTAATTTTATCTTCTATGCTGGGGCAGTAGCGAGGGCCGGTGGTATCGATGGTTCCATTGAACATTGGGCTTCGGTCGAAGCCTGAACGAAGTACATCATGAACCTCTTCGTTGGTTTCGCCAATCCAGCAAGTCAGCTGTTTATCTTGAGAAGGAAGATTTTCTGTTAAAAAGGAAAATGGACTGGGCTCTTTATCACCATATTGGGTATGAAGCTGATCGTAGTCGATCGACCGGCCATCGATTCGAGGCGGGGTACCTGTTTTTAATCGGCCGACTTCAAAACCAAGCTTTTCTAAAGCGGCAGAAATGCCAATTGAAGATCGTTCCCCAGATCGCCCGCCTCCAATCTGGGTATCGCCTATATGCATTAGTCCATTTCCAAAAGTACCGGTAGTTAGTACAACGGTCTTAGATTCAAACTCCTGTCCTGTCGACGTTCTTACGCCAGCAGCTTGTTGCCCGTCATCCGTCGTAAGTATATCCACCACATTGTCTTGGCGCAAATGGAGGTTTTCCTTTTTTTCAAGCTCTTCACGCATACATTTGCTGTACAATGCGCGGTCACTCTGGCATCGGGGGCTCCACATTGCAGGTCCCTTGCTGGTGTTAAGCATTCGAAATTGTACAGCTGTCTTATCAGCAACAGATCCCATTAATCCACCTAAAGCGTCAATTTCTCGGACCAGCTGTCCTTTTGCAATGCCGCCAATAGCCGGATTACACGACATTTTAGCGACTGCATCCAAATCCATTGTAATTAACAGGGTTTCCGCACCTAATTCAGCTGCAGCGCCTGCGGCTTCACTACCGGCATGACCAGCGCCAACAACAATAACATCATAAGAAGGATAAATAGTATTCATGGGTTAAGTGCATGTTAATATTACACTTAGTGTGATATAAATGAGCAGAATAATTTGCGTCTGTATTTAGAACCATAATTATTCTTTTAATGCTACTAAAGATAAGGGTTTTATTGGTCAAAATGTAGAAATGCCGATTCCCCGAATGGTTATATGTTTTAAACCCTATAGGAGAAGTGAATGTTTTGCCAATAGAAAGCCTTTTTGTACCGGATATAGGTCCTGGTTCCAGCTGAGGCTAAACTTTCGAGTAGTATATAACGTATATTACCCCTTGTTAGAGCTTATAACTGGATTGTATTATCCATTCTCTTCATGCCATTCCAGAAAATCGACCACAGTGTGCCAAATTGCACTAAGTTTTGTGTCCTTTTCATTTTCAAAGGATTGGTCCTCGGTATCAATACGGCAGTTTGTTCCCTTTATTTCAACAAGATAACCGAGCTCCTCTTCAACTTTGATGACAACGGGCATCATCCACTTCCAGGAGAGGTGAAATTTCATGTCTTCAACGGCAAGAAAGGCCAAGGGTATATCTTTGACGTCATCTTGGTCAATTTTTATAGTGCTGCCCATTAAATTCTGTATTAGTCGGCTGCCTTTGTTTGCATCCTCCGTATTCATAATATAAAATAATCTACATTTACGTTAATATATGGCCCTAACATATGAATTCTGGATATGAAATGGAAGATGAAGCCTGGTACAACCAATAAACGAAACCTATGGAAAACAAAATATGCCATTCTAAATGTAATTCATGATTTCCTTTTTTACAAGTTAAGCCAGTAGCGATTCCGGATCAAATCAGATCTCAAAAACTATTGAAATCCGAAATGACGAATCGGGTAGAAGTTTTCAAAGATCATTAATACCCATGGTAAAAGTTAAAGGAGTAATTATTTCGAAAACAGCCTATCATTACTATCTTTGATTCTATGAATAGTATGGCGAAGAATACATATCCTCAGGTTGTTTGGAGGAACGGGCAAAGGAGGCTGTGGAACCCCATCCATCGTAAACCGCTTCAAAACCAACCGGAGGAGCGTGTCCGTTTGCGCATTATCGAATGTTTGCTGAGGACCGGCTGGTCGAAGCACCGTATTACAACTGAGGAGGCGATTGGTAATTTGGCTGATAAAGAAAGACGGACGGATATAATTTGTTACACCCAGGAATTTGAGCCTTCTATTTTAATCGAGTGCAAGGCAGAGCATATTCCAATCACCGAGAAAACCGCCCGTCAGGTGGCCCGTTACAATCAAAGTGTATCGGCACGTTATCTGATGATGACGAATGGTAAGGTAGATTATTGGTATAAAATAACGGAAGGCGAATCCCATCATATCGATAAGAAACCAGATATTTTAAGAGAGAACAAACCGTCCTTATATGATTTTGAGAGTTGGTGTCAGCGAGGTTTTGCCGGTAAAAAGGCTAACCCCCCACTGCGGAAGTGGTTATCAGCTTTTTTACCATCACTTTGGCATCAAGAGCCTCAATTGCCGATCCAATTCTTAAGTTTCAGTCAGGAGCTGAACGGTCTGGATTTGAGCCATTACTATGTACTTAACGAGCAGTCCAGCGAACTTCGATTGGCAACTACCGCCGTAGGCACCGCTTATGGGGGGAGCCGGCTGATCGTCATCCTTAGTAAAAGAGGGGAAAATAAGGCGGTTTTGGTGGTTAATCTTGATCTGGTCTTTGATGGGCAAAGTACCAATACAGAAATCTATTCAGACAGAGGACAGGAGGCAATTGATATAAGGCTAGAGGTAGGCTTGGATGAAATAGATAACGGCAGTACGGTAATCAGCAAGCTGGGAGATCTAATTATCCACTACTTGCATTAAATATAAAGCGGGTGGTTTTGTCGTAGGCTAAATTATCGTACATTTAGAAAGAGCTTTTGGGATGAGAGGAATGGGAATAAGGCTACTAAGCCCGATTACATCTTAATATTCACGCCATAAACCAATGATGTTATGAATCAGTCGCACCGTCAAAAGTTGTATTCATTATTTGATGTAGAAAATGCCGTTATTTATATGAAAGGCGGTGAGCTTATGTACCGTTACGATACGGATTATGAGTTTCCTTTCCGGCAGGAGTCCAATTTTTGGTATCTAACCGGAGTAGATGAACCGGATTGTCATCTCATATTGGATCTTCAGAACCAGGAATATCACTTATTTGTGCCCGAACGCGGGCCTGACTTTGCTGTTTGGCATGGCGGGGTAAAGTCCAGGGAACAGTATCAAAAAGATTATAAACCGGACTATTTACACTATGAGAATCACTTACCGGAGGTGCTGGATGAGATTGATCCGAACAAAATGTACTGTATCAATGAAAAGCAGGCTGAGTTTATTGAAGGAATTGATCGAGGGCGCCCCATCGATTTGAATGAACTTCCGGAAGCTATAACGCACTGCCGTGTTTTTAAGACCGACCATGAGCTTGATAAGATGCGGGAGGCGGCTCGAATTAATGACCAGGCCCATCATGCGGTACTTAATGCTTTAGAGCCGGGAAAGTACGAATATGAAATAAAGGCTGTTTTTGATTATCAGCAAATTAAGCACGGGCTTATGCAGGATGCCTATAACGGCATTTATGGCTCAGGTCCCAATAGTGCTATTATGCACTATGTAGCTAATACGCGCCAAACTCAGGATGGAGACCTCTTTTTAATTGATGCCGGTTATGAATATAAAGGATATGCATCTGACTTTACGCGGACTTATCCGGTAAATGGGCAGTTCACCTCAATGCAGGCGACCATTTATGAATCAGTACTGGAGTGTCAAAAACAGGTTATTGAGGCCTCCGCGCCGGATGTGAAGATGGAGTATTTGCACATGAAGGCTGCGCGCATCATGATGCAAGGACTTAAAGATGCGGATATCATCAGGGGGAGTATGGACGATATTATGGAAGAAGATGTCTTTGCCTTGTTTTTTCCGCATGGGCTGGGGCACTTTTTAGGGCTGGATACCCACGATGTGGGCGGTTACCCCAAAGGTGTAGAACATATTGATCGGCCGGGCGTAGAATATCTGCGCATGCGCCGAACCCTGCAGCCGGGAATGGTTATTACTATTGAACCCGGGCTTTACTTTATTCCGGCCCTTCTACAACCTGCTTTGGAAGATGATAAGCTGTCACCATTTTTAAATACCTCTAAAATTCAGGATATGATGGACTTTGGCGGGGTACGCATCGAGGATAACCTCATTATTACAGATGGCGGCTATGAAAACCTGACGGATGTACCCAAAGAGCGGGCAGATATTGAAGAAGTGATGACTTAGAATTTCATATTTCCAAATGGATAAGTCTTTTATTTTGGGCTAAAGACCGGATAACGTCGAAGGTCTTTAGTATTGAAGTCTGGACTATGATGCCTGAAGATGAGAGAACATTTTGTGCTCGCAGGCTTTGTGATTTCGATACAAGAGGAGGAAATTGCTTTGAAACAACCGGATCATTATTTATGATCAGGTGATGTTAGTTGTGGCTGCTCCGTGTCTTGCAACTCCAGATTGGCATTCCACTCTTGAAGAATCGGCTCTTCCAGCTTCCTATCCCGGTACTCATCCGGAATAAGAATAGGAATACCATATATAACTGGATATTGACGCTGGCATTCGGGGCAGAACATGAGCGCCTCCAGAATTTCATCCTCTTCCGTTTGCGTTAATATATTAATCTCCAGAGAATGTTTGTCAATAGGGCAGCATAGCTTTTTAGTTAGTGAGGATCTCATTTTAATATAAATTGATTCAGGGTTTGTTTGTAAGTATCAGCCTTCTGCTCGGATGATTCATCGGATAAGATGCCCGAAATTACAGCTATTCCGTCAAAGTCCAGGTCAGATAGCCGCCCCAGGTTATCAGGTTTAATGCCGCCGGAAAGAAAAATGGGCAGTGAGGTACGTTTACGGGCTTCTATGACTGACTCTGGCTCGACGACTTCGCAACTATCGACCGAGGGAGAAGGAAACATTGCACAAAATGAAATGTAATCTAATCCTAACTTCGCCGCATCCTCAGCTACTTTGATATTGTTAGTACAGGTGACGCCAGCTATAAAAGGATGCCCGATGCTTGCCTGTATTTGTTCAAAATGTTCAGGCAGATGGTCAAAATGGATACCCTGCAACGGGGTGTTTTTCAACAGCTCCCAGTCGTTGTTAATGAGAACCGGAACAGCAAAAGGCTTGGCAATTTTAGTGACAGAACGGACCAGGTTCTCCTTTTCTTCGTTGGTAGTTTCGGGGGGCCAGTGGTTCCATATTTGTATAAGGTCAGTCCCTCCTTTAAGCGCCTGTTCTACCTTGCGCAATAACGTTTGGCGGGGCATTTTTGGATCCACTACCAGATATAAGCCGCCTATTTGTTGACTATCTATTTCCATCCTTCCTCCATTGCTTTGTAGAATGCATTCCAATAAGGATCTTCACCGTTGAATTCGAATACTTTCTCTGTACCATTTTCATTGAGCTTAAAACCCTTTCCATTTTCGGTCAATTTGCCCACTTCAACGGCCGGAATATCTTGATTTTGCAGCTTATCAATCAGTGTTGTGGTCCTTTCCGGCCTAACGGCCATAATCATGGATCCCGCACCCAAACTGATTCGGTGATCTATCCCGAAGAGATCTGTGATAGGAACCGTAGTTTTGTTGACGGGTATCCTTTCATTATATACGTAAAAACCGCAGCCTGAAGCGTGGGCCATCTCGACAATTGCACCCAATACGCCGCCTTCAGTAACATCGTGCATTGCATTTAACTCAGTGGCCGCCTCTAACAAATTAGCCGCAGCCAGTGCCTCCGGTAGTACGGACGTGCGATAAAAATTTTGCGCAGCCTGATGATAGATGTCGTCGCCCAGCTTCATTTGTACTGTTTTTGGAAAGCTTTTGGCCAAAATACTCGTGGCCGCCAAAGCGCTTTCTTTGGTTACTACGATGGCATCGCCTGCATTAGCATTGGCACTGGTTAGCAGTTTATTTAAAGATGCTTGTACAAACATTGTACCTCCACCCGGCGTAGTAGACTGTTGGCCGTGCACGCCGCCGGTATGTCCGCCGGTTATTGAAATATCAGACTCTTTGCAGAACTGATGAACATACTGCCAGTACTCCTTGAATAATTGGGTACTAAAGTCAGATGGTAAATTAAGCACAAACTGGACATATTCCGGGGCAAATCCGGTGGTAGCGATATCGTTAGCCATCAGGTGGACGGTAAGCCAGGCCGATTCTTTTAGTCCAAGGGAAGGAATGAGCGACAGCGGATCGCTTGAAACGGCCAGCCCGGATCCATTCCCCAAATCAATGATTGAAGTATCTACTCCATAAGCAGGCTTCTGGACAATATTATCACGCTCTTTCCCGCATTTTGACTGTACGAGTTGTTTAAAAAATTCCTGATCGATCTTTCCGGTAATTTCGGTGTTTGTTTCCATCATATATTGTCTGTGAGCTTTACATAGAGCCCAAAGAAATCTCCAATGGGCAGGTTCCATTGCTGAACCGGAAACCACTTGGGAAGTCCGGTGGTAGTCCACTCAATTTCGTAGAGTTGTCCTTCAAGCGTTTTATGAATTAACTCAATAAGCTGGTTAGGAGTGTAAAAGTGAGCCGTTTCATAATAAGCATTTTGTCCAAAGGCTTCTTGAATCCGACGGCGGACAACTTTAGTAGAGTTTCGATTCATGATGCCAAAAAGAATGCCATAGCGCCCCACCCGCAGTGCTTCGTTAATTACTTTGACCGGATCATCATAGTATGCGAAGGTGGCTATAAAAGCCAGCGCATCAAAAGTATTGTCTTTAAAGGGCATATGGTGAGAATCGGCCCATACCAGATCGCCGTCAAATAATTGATTACCTTGTCCCAGCATAAAGGGTGAAATATCTGCACCTGTTGCCTCAATACCGATTTTGTTCCACCAGCGGGTAAAGCGCGTAGTTCCGCAACCATATTCCAGCAGGCTTTGGACACGTTGGTCTTTTTTGAGAAGTTTGGCTAACACCTTTTTCTGCCATATTTCTGCTCTTTTATAACGACCTTCATAGTAGTCTTCGTAATGGTCAGTATGCTCGCGATTAAAAAACCACTCATCACGATCCTGCCATTGCTCAAGCTTTTTGGTGGCTAACTCAAACTTCTTTTTTTCAATATTACTCATCAAATATTGTTTTGAATTCCGGGAATTGTAGTGCGGGCGATAATTCCGGACTCAGTGACGAATACATAGGTGGGTTTCCTTACGCCGGTATTATCCGGATCAAGTTTATATGGTATAATCTCAGTCCGACAAAATTGCCAAACACCCTGCATATAAAGTAATGAATTTACAGATGGAACAAAAAGTTTGTGCCCGGAGATAAATTTTTATTCAGGATTTCCTTTTAATGCCCAAATCCGGGTAAATTCTGAAATGTGCTCAGCTGTAGGCGGATCAAGTCCGGAATGATGTTTACTATAAATGGTTTTGTACAGCGCCCATAAAAGAAGCTCTCACTGATATATTGAAAGGATATCTCAAAAGGCCTCAAAAAGGTTCTAAGTACGGGCTACGTTTATAAAAAGCCCTGAGTAAGTTAAAAATCTATACTATAGGCTGCTTTAGAGGTGGAGTTTAACTGTGTTCCAAAGAAATTATTTCAGTTTTCCATAGATAGTGAGCTCAAAGTTATTTATTTTTGACTCTTTAATATCCATTCCGTAACGATCAGTATATTTTGAAAAAGCTATTTAAGATATTTTTCTTAGCAATCTTTTGTGTAACTGTTATCAGTACTGCAGGACTTGCACAGACAAGTACTAAGTTGGATACCGTAAAGATAAGGGTGATAGGGCCGGATAGTACCGGATGGTATATGAAGCGTTTTGATGACCTCCATTGGGATAGTGATGGTTTTACGGATCGAGTAGAGCTGGATGGACGACAAACAAATGAAATTAGAGCCCGGCTGCAGAAGGTATATGGCGAGCCTACCCGAACATTGGAGGACAATATCCGGTTATTTGGATTGAATGTAAATACTGCTATACAATTTGAGTATTGGTTTGTCGTCAATGACAGCATCCCGCTGATGGTAATTGATGTTGGAGGTCCATTTTTTGAGGGATTGGCATACTCTATTGCCCGGGGACATAGGGGGCAAATGCATGAAATAAAAAAGGTTCTTTCAGATAAATTAATGAGCCTGGGACGGGATGAGCTTGCAAATTACGCAGATTACTACTATTCCATTAATCACCGCCAGTGGTATTTGGTTACCCACAAAGATGGTTTATATCGAACGAATGAGATTTCTCGGCCCCCTTCTTTATAATTACCAGGTTTAACTGATTGCAAAAGAGCTTTTTCTATTCGGGAAAACAGATGATTTGTAAGTATTTTAAGAGATAATATTTGCACTTATCTCATTATAAAAACCTTGGAAAACTATTTCCTTTCCGTCATTTCGGCTCCTGATGGTTTTGGGACAGTTGTTGATCCACCGGCAGTCAGCTATGTTCGGGAATCCATATCGGCTTAAAGTGTTACAATAGAGATCCTGAACCAAAATACTGTCCTAAGGCATCTGATATTTTAATATTAGCACTACCCGTTCCAATTTCAATGCAAGGTAAGCCTAATAGGCCCCGGCGTGTCCAGGATGAGGCTTTGGGTTTTGCAGTGGGTTCTTTAACGAAAGTATTAGGACTGATGAAGGAAAGGTTCAAAACATTACGCATATAGGTAAATAAATGCAACTAATTGGAATTAAAATGGCTAAATGGTTGTTTAAGTTAATGAGATAGGAGAGGTATGGAAAGTAGTGTTTGCGTGGAATATAAGAAGGGGGATAATTATGAAATCATTCCTGTTACTTCTATTCTGTATGGTAGGTATCAGCAGTGCTTACGGGCAAAGTGCCTATGAGGTAAAGAAGGTCTGTTATGGTTCGAGCAATTCCGCAATAGTCGTAGAATATGGAAGCAGTTATTATGTCGTTGCTACCAATAACCGCATAGCGGTTTCCCAGAATACCATTATTACGGAGGTTACGGCTATACAGCTGGGAGGAAATAGCGGAATGGGCTTTACCAATGGCCCCGCTGGAACTTCCTTTGAGTATGTCGATATAATTTCGTCGGGTCACCCGGTATTTGTGAATAATCGTTGGCAACGATTTTACTACAGTGGACTTCCGGGGGCGAAAAGCATTTGTAGGCAAATAGCTATGGGCCGTTGATGCTTGCTGAAATATGTAGAGAAGATTGTTGCTCTTATACATTTAACGCTCTTTTTATATTAGAGCCAAGGGGATTTCTATAGGTGATTTTAAAAATAGGCTAAGATCAATTTTGACCTGGGAATCAGTCCATTCTTAAGGTCTTGGTCAATCACTTTAAATAGTAAACAGATATCAAGTAAGGCTACTGCGCGAGGGGCGAAGAGTACCCACCCTAAGTTCAAAAGGGGTACGATCCGTTTAGATTCAGCTAATTATTCATTGAAACAATTACTGAATTACATCAATCAGACTATTATTCGTCCGTCACATCTACTCACAAATAATGATATTGGATGCAGCAGATCCGAAATAAACAAATGCGATGCACAATCACTCATAACTAATTCATGATATCCGCGATTTTATTATTTAAGCTATATTTGGCATGGAATAGCTACTTTTCTTCAGACGGTTTTGGTGAGTTCTTATATTATGGTTTGTTCATATCGCGTAGCTTATGCTGGCAAAATATAGGAAAATAGCCCAGGTAATTTAATAAATTATTTGAAATTCCAATTTATGGGGTTTACCTTAAGGCAAAGATAAGAAGTAAACTTATTTATATGCGTAATCTCTTAAATCAGATCGGTAGCTGTATGTGCATGATGCCTATGCCTATGTGCTGTAATAATGCCCTCTATTGGGATGAGACCGGAGAGATTATGTGACTTTCATTAACCAGAAAGCTTTCAAAGCCCGCTCATCTCATGGTGAGTGGGCTTTTTTATTTTTAACCGAAAAGTGAAAGCCAAAACCTAACGTTAAAATAATGCCACAAGTAAAGACTAAAAAGAAAGATGCATCCCCTCAAGTAGGAGGGATCCATGCTATACCCGATCTTGCCCCGCAATGGGCAAAACTTAACTTAGCTCAAATCCTTAAAAGAAAGGCAGCCTTTGTTTCAGTCAGCC
>Ga0079226_10000862_pt1 | contig 22503 bp, 24 predicted proteins | sample Poulit2014_FD_76345 | JGI IMG/M metagenome (GOLD analysis project Ga0079226, IMG submission 76345) | Agricultural soil microbial communities from Georgia to study Nitrogen management - Poultry litter 2014 | ecosystem: Environmental > Terrestrial > Soil > Agricultural land | place: USA: Georgia...
AAAAAAGAGCCAAGACAAAAGATAAATCTTCTTTCTTTTGTCCTGGCCAATATTTACATAAAGGGTCTAATAAAAAATGCACTGATGATAGCAATAATTCCAAGGACAATGGCAATATTCCCCAACCATTCAGCATCTCTACTTCGAGCAATAAAACCTAAGATGATACCACCACTACCGAAAAGAATAGGCATTGTAAATAAGGCAATAAAAGATATTATTAAGGATAGCCAACCTACAAAGCTTGTGGCATGAAAGAATACTTCATTATTTGATGGTTCATCTGTATAATTTTCGTCCAAACGAGGTGTCAAGGGTTCAGCAAATTCTTCATCAAAAATCGGAGATTGATGATTATCTTCTTCTCTGAATGAGTCCTCATGTTGGTGAATCAAATTATTTTCCTTATCGTGATCAGGCATTATTTCCCTCCTTTTATTTTAAGAAATGAAAAGCATTTATAGTTTATGGAGCATTACTTATTCTAAAGGTGTTATTTAATGGAAGTATGAAGTTCATTCCCTAATCTCTATCATCATGCATATCATGAATTAATGATTAATAAAAGGAGAGAATAATACATGTCCAGGATATTAAAACAATTAGTTATTCATAAACTAAGGACCTTAACAACGGAAGAATTGTTAACTTATGCAGAGGATTATAATTTTCCTTTAGACGAGAACGAAGCAGAAGAAATAATTGATTATTTTAAGGGGAATTCTTTTGATCCTTTTAATTTATCCGAAATCAACAACTTTTTTTACCATTTAGAGGAGATAACGACAAAAAGTACAGCTGGGAAAGCCAAACATTTATTTCATTCACTAATTGATCAATATAATTTATCCCATTTATTTTTTGAATAATAAATCCTACAGCTAATAGCTGTAGGAAAAGTTCTTATTGCTTCATAATTTCATCTTTTAAGTCTGGCTTGAAACTACCTTCTTTCAACATTTCAATTTCAAATTTATAAGGTGGTTTTTTCGTATTTTTTGTTTCACCAACATAAGGAGTTTCTAAAATTTTAGGTAAATCTTCAAACTGTGGATGATGAACAATTTTATGTAATGCATCATATCCAATATGTCCGAAACCGATATTTTCATGGCGATCTTTATGAGCACCTTGTTCATTTTTACTATCATTAATGTGTACTACTTTAATTCGATCTACTCCTACAATTTTATCAAATTCGTTTAGCACACCATCAAAATCATCTTTAATATTATAGCCTGCATCGTGAACGTGGCATGTATCAAAACAAACCGACAATTTTTCATTATGGGTTACACCATCAATAATTCGTGCTATTTCTGAAAATTCTCTGCCGATTTCTGTACCCTTACCTGCCATAGTTTCAAGGGCAATCTGAATGTTATCATACTTTGTCAATACAGCATTTAGCCCTTCGATAATACGATCAATTCCTTTGTCCACTCCAGCTCCAACGTGGGCCCCTGGATGTAAAACAATTTGTTTAGCTCCTAAAGCTATTGTACGGTCAATTTCAGATCTTAAAAAGCGAACCCCTAAATCAAAAGTATCTTGCTTTGTCGTATTTGCGATGTTTATTATATATGGAGCATGGACAACAATATCAGATATTCCATTTTTCTTCATATGCTCTTGGCCTGCTTCAATATTTAATTCTTCGATTGGACGACGTCTTGTATTTTGTGGAGCACCTGTATAAATCATAAAAGTAGTACCGCCATAAGAAGCGGCTTCCTCGCTTGCTCCAAGTAACATCTTTTTACCACTCATTGATACATGTGAGCCTAGTTTCATCATGATCTCCCCTTCTTTTTATTTATCTTTTTCGTTTTTTACCCTTTCTTTTTCCACCATTACTGCGACTATCTAAACGTTTGGACTCTACCCACTCATTGTTCTTTAAATCTACATCATTAAATTTAATTCTTTTACGTTCAAGATGTTCAATAAGGGGCAAATCTTCTTCATTATAGAAACTAATAGCAACACCTTGCATTCCAGCTCTTGCTGTTCTTCCAACCCTATGAACATAAAAATGCTCCTCTTTTGGCATTTGGGCATTAATTACATGGCTAACACCCTCAATATCAATTCCTCTGGATGCTAAATCTGTTGCTACAACATACTGATATCTCAAATTGTTTATTTCCCTTAATACCCTATTTCGCTCTCTAGGTTTTAGTCCACCGTGGACATAGCCTACATTTAAACCTGCCCCTTGTAGTGACAAGGATAATTTATTAGCTTCTTCCTTTCCATTTGTAAATATCAAGGCTAGGTAAGGCTGAATTACTTGAGACATTTTCACAATTAATTCACCTGGATCTCGGTGTTTTAATGGAATTAACTGATGCTCTAGTGTTTTGGGAAATATTTCGTCGTTTAGCTCTACATAAACAGGTTGTCTTAAATATTTGTTAAAGAAATGTTGTAATTTCTCGGGAATGGTAGCAGAAAAAGCAAGGACTTGAACATTTTTCTTAGATCTTACAAGAAGTTGATCAATTTCTTCTATAAACCCTAAATCAACCATTAAATCAGCCTCATCAATAACAATGGTATCTGCCGTATATATTGATAGTGCACCGTCTTTAATAAGTGCTAAAATCCTTTGTGGTGTACCTACTATAATTTGGGGTAAGCGTTTTTTTCCCTTTGTTAATTGCTTTTCTTCCCCGCCAATTAATAATTGCGCAAACCATTCATTCTCTTTGTTAGCTAACTCTATTATTTTTCGGACTTCACGATATAATTGTTGACATAATTCTCGGGTAGGAGCAGTTATTACAAACTGGACATCCTTTTGATCTTCATTAATTTGATTAAAAATTGGTAATAGATAAGCGTGGGTTTTACCAGAACCCGTCTGAGACTGTCCTACCAAACTTCTTCCCTTTAAAATTGTTGGAATAACCTGATTCTGAATTTCAGTTGCTTCAGTAAAATGAAGTTTTCCAATTATTTTTTGTATCCCTTCATTTAAGAAAAGTGACGAAAAGTTATTTTTAGACATGCTACAAACCTCCTTTTAGTAATATTTAAATGGATTTGTATTTATTTTTGATGAGTATATTTTTATATTTGTGTTTTGAAAATGTGATTGCAAATAATCTTTGCTTGCTTCAATCATAATTTCTTCAATATAATGACCCGCATCTATAACATTTAATCCCATCTCCATGGCTTCCTGTGCAGGATGAAAGGTCATATCTCCAGTGATATAAACATCTGCACCTTTTCCTTTAGCTGTAACAATATACTTTTCCCCGCTTCCACCAAGTAGGGCGATCTTCTTTACAGTATCCTTTACATTCCCTGTTACTTTTAAACCGTCCAACTTAAAGCTATCCTTTACAAACTCTATAAACTCTGACAACTGCATTGGATTTTTAAGTAGACCAATTCTACCTAAACCATATTCTTTACCTTTATTTTTTAGCTTAAAGATGTCATGAGCTACTTCCTCATAAGGATGAGCTTTCTTGATTTCATCCAATACTGCTGGAAGACGACCTTCAGGTACATTGCTTTCTATCTTTATTTCATCAGCAAATTTTAATTTACCAATTGATCCACTATAAGGGTCTGATCCCTCCATAGGCTTAAATGTACCCTGTCCTTTACTTTGAAAGGTACAATGGCTGTAATTACCTATGTGACCTGCCCCACCTTTATTGAATGCTTCCCTAACTTCTTTTTCATGAGATAGGGGTGTGTATACGGCTACTTTATACAAGTTTTCATTACCTTCAACTATAAGTGGTTTTATTTTATCTAAATTTAATTGCTTTGCTAAAAGGTCGTTTACACCACCTTCTGCTATGTCTAAATTTGTATGAGAAGTATAGACTGTAATATTATGTTTAATTAACTTTTCTAGCGTTTTTCCTTTAGGGGAGTTCATATCAATAGATTTTAATGGGCTAAAAATTAAAGGATGGTGAGATATGATTAGATTAGCATTTTTATCAATGGCTTCGTCTACAACATTTTCAAGTACATCTAAAGTAATTAAAACATTGTTTGTTTGATCCTTTAAACTACCTAACTGAAATCCAGTTGGATCCCAATCATAGGCAAGTTTTTTAGGTGCCCAAGCTTCCATTTTCTCAATAATTTTACCGTGTTTAATCTTACTCATTTGTTAAAACCTCCTTAATCCATTTTAATTGTTTTCTAAACAAATATATTTTCCCAGCATCAACATGACGAGCTTTTTCCATTTCTTGAATTGTTTTAGTAAGCTTTTCTTTTCGTTCCAACCATTTCCGCTTAAAAATGGGGGAATTTTCCCGTAATAAAAATGGGCCAAACAGGATTTCTATTTCCGTTAATCTTTTGGAGATATCTTTTGTCCGATCAGCAACGATAATTTCATAAATCTTAGCGTTTTCTTCCATAATTTCCTCTGTAATAATCTGGTAGCCATTTTGCATGAGCCATTCTCTAACAAAATATTCACCAAGGTTAGGTTGTAGAATTAAACGCTTAACAGAATTAAGCTTATCCTTTCCTGTCTCAAGAATATCCTTTATTAAGCTGCCACCCATTCCTGCAATAACTATCGCACTGAGTCCTTCTGTCTCTAGTAAAGTATCTAGACCACTTCCTAAGCGGGTTTCAATTTGTTCTTCAAGATTATACTTTTGAATGGTCTTTTTAGCCGCCAGGATAGGACCTTCATTAATATCCGAAGCAATTGCCTTTGCCTCTTTATCCTGTAAACATACGTAAGATGCCAAGTAAGCATGATCCGTTCCAATATCAGCGAAGTATGCCCCCTTGGGAATATGGGATGAAATATTTTTTAATCGATTGGATATGTTTAAGACTCTCATTTCTTATCACCTTGTATATAAAATAGAAAAGCTTTCTGGAATCCAGAAAGCCTCTTGTTTAAAATTATTTATGTTCTTCTAACCATTCACCTAAAATTTCTGCTTCATCAGGGTCAGCCATTCCAGGTGGCATTTGTCCCATACCGTTAATGATAATATCCATAATTTCTTCCTGGTCTAATTCATTTCCAATTTGGGTTAAATCAGGCACGGAATCACTACCAGACAAATCAGAACCATGGCATGTAGCACATTTGTTTTGATAGATTTCATCTGCGTCATCGATTGTTAACTCTTCTCCTGTGTTAGCTTCATCTGGATTGAGTATGGCTGTTCTTTGATTGGCCCCTACGAATGAAAACGCAATAACTGCTAAAATTCCTAATACAGCAATTAACCCATAAGGGATAAGTGGGTTTTTCATTTACATTTCCTCCTTATGTATTCCATAAAAATTATAAAAGAAAGACTATCTATATATTACTCGATTATTCATTTATATTAAAGGAAATACTAATAAAAAAAGAAAATTCAAAGATATATTTATTTTTTTATTATATAAAATCATTTTATCTTAGTATTAGTAATAATAATTCCTCGTATGTAGAACTTAGTCATTGTGCGATTTTATTTCGCACAATGACCTATCCTTTAATCTAAGAAGTCTTTTAATTGTTTACTTCTGCTTGGGTGTCTTAATTTTCGCAATGCCTTTGCTTCTATTTGTCGAATTCGTTCTCGAGTTACACCAAACACTTTTCCGACTTCTTCTAAGGTTCTTGTTCGGCCATCATCTAGACCAAAACGTAATCTTAATACGTTTTCTTCGCGGTCTGTTAGGGTATCTAAAACATCTTCAAGTTGTTCCTTTAATAATTCATAAGAAGCGTGATCGGAAGGTGATACAGCTTCTTGATCTTCAATAAAGTCACCAAGATGAGAATCGTCTTCTTCACCTATTGGAGTTTCTAGAGATACAGGTTCTTGGGCTATTTTTAAAATTTCCCTTACTCTTTCTGCAGATAATTCCATTTCCTCTCCAATTTCTTCTGGTGTAGGTTCTCTACCTAATTCTTGAAGTAACTGTCTTTGAATACGGATCAGCTTATTAATTGTTTCTACCATGTGGACAGGTATTCGAATAGTTCTTGCTTGATCAGCAATCGCTCTTGTAATAGCCTGTCTAATCCACCATGTTGCGTAGGTACTAAATTTGAACCCTTTTGTGTGGTCAAACTTTTCAACAGCCTTCATTAAGCCCATATTACCTTCCTGGATCAGGTCTAAGAAGAGCATTCCCCTACCAACATATCTTTTAGCAATACTTACAACTAGTCTTAAATTTGCTTCGGCCAAACTCCTGGACGCATCTATTTCACCGTCTAGAATACGTTTAGCTAATTTTACTTCCTGCTCAGCTGTTAATAAGTCCACTCGACCTATTTCTTTTAAATACATACGAACAGGATCATCAATCTTCACACCTAGAGGTACACCTAGATCAACTTCTTCAACTTCTTCTTCAAGGTCATCTATTTCCGCATCGTCTTCTTCGTCATCAACGACTTTCACACCTTGATTTTCTAGGTATTCATAAAACTCATCCATTTCCTCTGGGTCAATATCATAATGGGAAAGCTTTTCTGTAATCTCTTCATAAGAGATTTCCCCGCTTTCTTTTGCGTTCTCGATTAACTGCTCTTTCATTTCTTCTAGCGTTAATGTTGTCTCTTCTGTTTCTTCTATTTCATGTGAGGATTTATTTTTAGTCATGAAATACCCTCCTTCCAAATCAACTTAATTCGATTGCTTTATTTGTTTTTGCAATTCCAATATTTTCATACCTATCTGTGCTGCTTTAAGTGGATCATTTGCTTGCTCGGCTAACCTTTGTTTCTCTCTATATTCATTTATTATCGAAACATCACTAAACTGTTTCTTTATAACTGATATATAATCCATTAATCCTTCTTCATGGTCCATTAGAACCGAAGGTACCATTGCTATTTCCGCTGTTAAGCTTCTTATTCTCTCATCCTTAATCCTCTGTAAAAATAAACCTACATTAGGCGGTTGGCCCTCCTCATAAAAGGCATATAAGGTAGTTACAATAATTTTGTGATCATCAATTGTGAAATTTGCGCCTAATTCATTTTGAATATAATTTGCAATGGATTCATCATTTAACATGATTGAAATCAATTCTCTTTCAGCTCTATGGAAGGCCGGTAATAATCTATTTTGTTTAGGCAAAGTACTAGTTGTTTTAGTATATCTATTCCTTGACCTATTATTCCGGTGAACCCCTTTTACTAGTCTAAAACTGTTCAATTCCTCCTGTAGGGAATCTATGGAAATAGAAAACTCTTCATTTATTTGCTTTAAATAATACTCTCGTTCAACCGAGCTATCTATCAAGGCAATTTCCTCAATAAGCTTCCTTATATACTGTAATTTTTCATTTTCACTATTTAGGTTATAGTCTTTTTGAATATAGCGCATATAAAATACAATATAGGAGTCACTCAATTTAATGATTTGATTATTGAAGGATTCTATTCCATTTTTTGTGATAAAGGTATGTGGATCATCACCAGAGTTCATATTAGCAATCTTAATGTCAAAACCATTACTTTGTAATAACTTTGCTGCTCGATAACTTGCTTCTTGTCCTGCTGAATCACCGTCGTAACAAAGTATAACTCTGTTTGCATACCTCCTTAGTAATTTGGCCTGCCTTTCTGTTAACGCAGTTCCCAAGGTTGCGACAACATTTTTTAATCCATTATGAAAGGCAGTTATTACATCAACTTGTCCTTCAAAAAGAATGACTTCCTTTTCCTTACGAATACTTCCCTTTGCTAAATCAAAATTATACAAGAGATTTTGTTTTTGAAATATTTCGCTTTCTGAACTGTTAATATACTTCGGGTCTTCGTCAGTGATAGTGCGGGCACTAAAACCGACAGGGTTTCCATGTGGATCTCGTATGGGAAATACGACTCTACCAGAAAAGCGGTCAAATATCTCTTCGTTTGATTTAACAAACAACCCTGATTTTATAAGCGTTTGTTCGTGGATACCCTTTTTCTTTAGAAATTTTGCTGTGAAGTTTTTTATATTTGGTGAGTAGCCTATTTGAAAAGTATCAATACTTTCCTTACTGATCCCTCTGGATTCTAAATAGGAATAGGCTTTTTTTCCTTCTTTCGTGAATCTCAGCAAATGGTGGTACAGCTTTGTCAGCCATTCATTTGCTTGCAAAGCATTTTGTGCTTCTGTTGATGGTACCTTGTTAGTATAACCAATATTAGGGATGTTAATATTCGCACGGTTTGCAAGTTCATTGATTGATTCTATGAAGGTAAATCCTTTTTGTTTCATTAAAAAGGAAATTGTATTACCTCCCTCTTTACAACCAAAACAATAAAACATTTGCTTCTCTTCTGAAACAGAAAACGATGGAGTATTCTCCTCATGAAAAGGACAAAGTCCAAAATAATTATTACCACGTTTAGTTAATTGAACATCTTCACCTATAATGTCAATAATGTTGTGTGCACTTTGAACTTGTTTAACAATATGATCAGGAATTTGATTACTCATTTTCACCACCATGCTTTTCCTAATAGTTGTATATTCTTGATAAAATGTAAAACTCCTGCATAATTCGACAATTTCTTTTAAAAAATTATACATTTATTTAGCTTTTTGCCTTCTGACAATGGTACACACAAAATATAATTATAGTAGATTAATGCTTTGAATGCTAATTCTAAGCTTATAAAGTCAATAGTTTTATAGATTTGTAATATTACTGTTTGTTTGAATTTTATGCAAAATACTATTTGCTGTTTCTTCGACAGCTTTATTTGATACATCAATTACTTCGCAGTCTATACTACTAATTATATTATTGAAATAGATTAACTCCTTTTCAATTCTTTGCATGTTTGCATAGGAGGCTTGATCGCCTAAACCAAGGGCCTTTAGTCGCTCCTTTCGAATTTCATTTAGTTTATTTGCATTTATACTTAAACCAAAACATTTATTGGGATCTACCTGGTATAATTCTTCTGGCGGTTCAACTTCAGGAACAATCGGTACATTTGCTACCTTTAGTCTTTGTAAGGCTAAATATTGAGATAAAGGAGTTTTAGACGTTCTAGATACACCAAGTAATACAACATCAGCCCTTAATATTCCCCTAGCATCTTTTCCGTCATCATATTTTACAGCAAATTCTATTGCTTCGATTCTTTTAAAATAATCTTCATCCAACTTATGAATTAAACCCGGTTCTAATCTAGGTGGATTTTCAAAGACCTTTTCCATCGAATTCATCATTGGTCCCATGATATCAATTGCTTCTATTCTTAATTTGCTGGCTTGCTCATGAATGTACTTTCTAAGTTTAGGATCAACTAAAGTAAAACCAACAATACTATCATTTAATGAGGCTAATTGTAATGCTTCATCAATGGTTTCCTCATCTTCAACGTAAGGTATTCTATTTATTTTCGCTTTTTTATATTCATCAGTAAATTGACTTAAACCAGCTTTTATAACTAATTCAGCTGTTTCACCTACTGAATCTGATAATACATATACAACAGGACTATTGTCCATTGGTATTACTCCTTTCCCTATATGTGCTTGGACGAAACTAACTCAACAAAAACTTGAGTAATCGTTGTTTTTGTAATTCTACCTACAACATCATAACCATTACGTGTTTTCTTAACGACTGGCAATCCATCAATTTCCTTATTGATTAATTTTTTTGCCGCTTCAATAAGTAATTCATCTCTTTCACATACTTCTATATTCGGCATCCTAGTCATAATAATATGCACAGGAACATCATTTAAATCCTGCTTTCCAAGACTTGCCCGAAGTAAATCCTTTCTTGATACAACACCCGTTAAATGATGGTCCTCATCTATGATAAATAAAGTTCCTACATCTTCAAGAAACATCGTAGATATGGCTTCATATACTGATTCATCTTCCTTTATAACAATTGGGACTGACTGATAATCTTTTACGATATATTTCCTTATTTCTTTTGTTAATAGTTCTGTCCCGGTTTTTCCAGTGTAGAAATAGCCAACTCTTGGGCGGGCATCAAGGAATCCAGCCATCGTTAGTATAGCTAAATCTGGCCTTAAGGTCGCTCTTGTTAAATCTAATCGACCAGCAATTTTCTCACCAGTAATTGGTCCGTCCGCCTTTACAATTTCCACAATCTTCTTCTGACGTTCTGACAACTCCATTTAATCACCACCTATTCATTAATCGATTTCTTTATCATTTGGCTTGTTGTTTCCATTGGATTTCAGTTAAATCAGCAAAATGATGGACAATCTTTGCTATGCTATTTAATAATGCAAGTCGATTTTCTCTAATTTGTTGATCATCATCCATAACCATATTATGTTCGAAAAAGGCATCTATAAAGTTTGTTAACTCTCCTAAAGATTCTAAGGCCTTTCCAGCATCAAATTTTTCTGTTGCTTGTTCATACTGCTCGGAGACCACTTTGATTTTCTCAAACAAAGATTTTTCTGATTCGGTTTGGAGTAATTTTTCATCAATTATAGAAGTTTCTGCATTTTTAGCAATGTTTAATGTCCTTACCAAAGCTTCTTCTGTAGCTTTAAATGAAGGATCGTTTCGTTTTTTGGATAGGATGGCAGCCTTATCAATTGTATAAATAAAATGACCGATCCCTTTCTTTAATACACTCTTCATAATATCACTTTCAATATTTAAATCCTTTAATATATGCTGTGCTCTTAACTTGAAGAACTCAATAACTTGTTCTTTTTCAACAGAGGATTTTCCATGTTGTTCTAGTGTAATGTTTAATAACTCTTCCACAGAGATATTCCAGTCTTGTCCTTGTAGAATCCTTAAAATTCCAATTGCTTGTCTTCTTAAGCCATAAGGATCTTGTGAACCACTAGGTATTAAACCAACCGAAATAATCCCTACAATTGTGTCTAGCTTATCTGCAACACTAAGGATAGAACTAATTTCATTGGAAGGTAATTGACCTTTAGACTTTAAAGGATAATAGTGCTCTCTTATAGCTTTCGCTACTAATTCATCTTCTCCTTTAATTATGGCATATTTTTCTCCAATTAGTCCTTGTAACTCAGGAAATTCATTAACCATTAAGGTGACAAGGTCAAATTTACTTAATTCTGTTGCACGCTTAATTTTCTCCATTTGAAGGTCATCTATTTCTAATTTATTTGCAATTTCTACAGCAATATTTTTGGTTCTCGTTATTTTTTTAGTGTAGGAACCGAGTTGTTCCTGAAAGATCACATTGGATAATGAATGAACATAGTCTTCTAAAGAACTTTTTAAATCTTCATCATAAAAGAATTGAGCATCAGATAAACGAGCTCCTAGCACCTTTTCATTTCCTTTAATGACATTATCAATGTAATTAGCATCACCATTACGAACAGCGACAAAATATGGGAGTAATTCACCTTCAGATGACTTTACTGAAAAGTATCTTTGGTGCTCTTCCATTGCAATCATTAATACTTCTTCTGGAAGTTGTAAAAATTCATCTAAAAACTTTCCACTAAATACCGTTGGGTATTCAACTAAATTTGTTACTTCCTTTAAAAGTTGATCGTTAGGATAAACTGTAAAATCATTTTCCTTTTCAACTAATTTGATTCCATCGATAATCATCTGTTCCCTTTTCTCTACATTTACAATCACATATTGTTCTTTTAAAGTTTTTTCATATTGATCGGGTCGATCAATAGATACCTTTTCACCTAAGAAGCGGTGACCATATGTTTCTCGGCCAGATTTTAATTTCGCAAGTTCAAAAGGAATAACATCCTTACCATATAAAGCAACAATCCATCTAATTGGTCTTGCATACTGAAGCACTTCACGATCCCAATACATTGTTTGCGGGAATTGAATAGACCCAATAATACCTTTTATAGCTGGTAGGATATCTTCAGTTTTATTTCCTTCCGTGACTTTTTCCAAAAAGACATAAGGGCTACCTTCGGATTCTTTAATAAATAAGTCTTCTACAGATTTCCCTTGGCCCTTAGCAAATCCCATGGCCGCCCTTGACCATGATCCATCCTCATCTTTAGCTATTTTTTCTGATGGTCCTCTTAACTCTTCCACTAAAGTTTCTTGTGCATCATCGACAGACTTAACAACTATAGCTAAACGTCTTGGTGTTGAGTAAGGTAAAATTTCTTTAAAGGATAATCGATGTTCCTTCAGCCACTCTTCTGCTTTATTTACTAGCTGGTTCATGGCTGTATCTATAAATCGTGCTGGTAATTCCTCTAAACCAATTTCTAATAAAATATCCCGTTTCATTATACGTTTACCTCCTTTTGTAGCAATGGAAATCCAAGTTTTTCCCGTTCTTTTACGTAGGCCTTAGCAATTTCCCTGGCTAAAGTTCGTATTCTGGTGATATAACCTGTTCGCTCTGTAACAGAAATTACACCTCTTGCGTCTAGCAAATTAAAGGTATGTGAACATTTTAAAACATAATCATAGGCAGGAAAAATTAGTTCCTCATCCATAGCCCTTTTAGCTTCATCTTCATACATCTCAAATCGCTTAAATAATTGATCTGTATTAGACTTTTCAAAAGTATAGACCGAATGTTCGTACTCAGCTTGCTGGAATATATCGCCTACAGTTACACCTTTATTCCATTCTAAATCAAAAACACTTTCTTTATCCTGAATATAAGAGGCTAATCTTTCTAGACCATACGTTAATTCTACCGAAATTGGATTAGCTTCCAGTCCTCCAATTTGTTGGAAATAAGTAAATTGAGTAATTTCCATTCCATCTAACCAAACTTCCCAACCTAAACCTGCTGCTCCTAGTGTTGGGTTTTCCCAGTTATCCTCCACGAAACGAATATCATGTTTTACCGGATCAATAGCCAGTTCTTTTAGAGAATCTAAATACAGTTGTTGAATGTTATTTGGTGCTGGTTTCATAATGACCTGAAATTGATGATGCTGGTACAATCGATTAGGATTTTCCCCGTATCTACCATCGTCTGGCCTTCTAGATGGTTCTACATAGGCTACATTCCATGGTTCAGGTCCTAAACTTCTAAGTAAAGTCATAGGAGACATGGTACCTGCTCCCTTTTCAACATCATATGCTTGCATTAAAATACAATTTTGTTTTGACCAATACATTTGTAACTTTAAAATCATTTCTTGTATATTCATTGTTATCCTCCGTCTCTTATAATAAAAAAAACCTATGCCTAAATAAATAGACATAGGGGCGAATATCTTCAATCCGCGGTTCCACCCTACTTGCTCATACCTAATATGAGCCACTTATCGAATTTTAGCTCAGGAATGCCTTCTACATACTTTTTTATCTAGCTTTCACCAAATTCTAGATTCGCTTTAAAGTAAATAATATGTATACTTTTTTCCCTCAACACTCTTCTTATATTATAGATAATGATAAAAGTTAAAGAACTTTTTGTCAATAAAAATCAAAGTAGATCCAATTGATTGAGGACTTTCCTTGTCTTTAAAGGATAACCTCCATACCGGTCATAATACTCATCTAAAATAAATCTTAGTGTTTGTTCATTACTTTTTTTAATTGAAATATTACCGACCTGGTCAATCCCAACATTATTAAACATTTGTAATAATTTAATAAGCGTAGGAGTAAGATAAACAGAATGGGGATCACGATTTCTACATTTTTGGCAAACTAGTCCTCCTTCAGCAATTGAAAAAGCTTCCAATTCCTTATGTGTTTGACATAAGACACATGAATCAATTACAGGCGATATCCCTGCAATTTTATATATCTTTAATTCATACATCATCATAGGTATCATGGATTCATCATGATCAGAAATCCATTTCATTGTATGCTTAAGCTGCCTATATAAATAAGAGTTGGCCTCTCGATCCCTTAGAGTTTTCCATGTTAATTCAGAAATGTAAGAAGCATAAGTTGTTTTAATAATATCTTCTCTAATTCTTCTGTTTGAATCCTCTACCTCACCTTGCTGTATTGTACTTAATCCACTGCTTATATAAGTTAAGAAATTTCCATAAACAAATGGCTGCGTAATCGCAACCATTCGACTGTTAGGCTTATTAGCTCCTCGAGCTATAGCTGTAACTTTTCCTAATTCTTTTGTAAACAGAGTAATTAATTTGTGTGTGTCCCGATAATTTTGTGTCTTAATTACAAAGCCTGTAATTGATTTTAGCATAGAACTCACCTTTTAAAGGATTAATATTCACTTTTTGTCTCAACGTGTTGCTCTTGGTGTTCACTGTAATCTACAACATTTTCTAGAGGATGATCATTTTCAATTTCCTTTAATAATAAATAGGTCTCAATATTACCGGTTTTACTGAATAGTTCCCAAATTACTTTTTTCATGTAAGGACCTCCTATTTAACTGATGTTGTTATTACAACTTACATTTAGCATAACCACATTTTTAGAATAAAGTATTATTAACTTTTACCAATTAATAATCGTCATATTTAAATCCATAACGATTCAATTTATTTTTATTATTCCTCCAGTCCTTCTCTACCTTAATCCATAAATCTAAATATACTTTCGTTCCTAGTAAATTTGAAATATCTTGCCGAGCTTGTTTACCCACTTCTTTGAGCATGCTTCCTTTTTTACCAATTAATATTCCTTTTTGCGTAGGACGCTCAGTAATTATTGTCGCCTGAATGTATGTAGTGTCATTTTTTCTGACTTCAATTTGATCTACTTGTACTGCAACAGAATGTGGGATTTCTTCTCTTGTTAAATGTAATACTTTCTCTCTAATTAATTCACCAATTAGAAAACGTTCTGGAAGGTTCGTTATTTGATCTTCATCATAATATTTTGGCCCTTCATCCAATGAATCTTTAATAAGCTTCATTAGTTTATCCACATTATTACCTTCTGTTGAAGATATTGGTATAATTTCCTGGAAAGCATGTTCAGAATTATACTGCTCTATAATTTTAAATATATCTTCCTCAGAAATTAAATCAACTTTATTAATAACTAAAAATACAGGAGTCTTTATATTCTTTAGAAGATTAATAATAAACCGGTCTCCTGGCCCTATTTTTTGGTCGGCATTAATCATAAACAAGATGAGGTCCGTTTCAGTAAGAGTTTCTTCTGCAATATTCACCATAAAACTCCCCAATTGATGTTTAGGTTTATGAATTCCAGGTGTATCTACAAAGATAATTTGTGATTCATCATCTGTATATATTCCTTGGATTCGATGTCGGGTAGTTTGGCTTTTATCACTAGTGATCGTAATTTTTTGCCCGATAATATAATTTAATAATGTTGATTTACCTACATTGGGTCTACCAATAATTGATACGAAACCCGATTTAAATATGTTATCCATCTTTTGCCTCCGGTTATGCTTTTCATTGTTTTAATCATACTATAAATTTTAGCTTATAACATAAATTCGTTAAAACTTCTAAAAAGAATAGTTTTTTCGACATTTACATCAATAAGTATATTTTCCTGATAAAAATAATACAACCGATGATTACAGCACTTATTGCTGATAGTAAAACGGCCCCTGCTGCCATATCTTTAATTTCCTTTGCTCTGGGATGAATTTCTGGTTTTATATAGTCAATAGTTCGTTCAATAGCACTGTTTAGCATTTCTGTTATTAGAACGATTGAAGATACAATTAAAATAATTGCCCACTCGATGTATGTCAACTTAAGCAAGGAGCTAGCTGTTATAACAAGGAGTAGGGCAATTAAGTGTATTTTAAAGTTTCTTTCCTTCTTAACTATAAGCAAGAAACCATTAAGAGCATATGTTAATCCAATTCCCCTTTTATTACCTCTCAAGACCATGCTCCTTTAGTAAGCTATTTTGATATGAGAACATTTCCTTTTCATTTGCTTGGGTATCGTGGTCAAATCCTAGTAAATGTAAAAGCCCATGAACTGTAAGAAAACAAAACTCTCTTAAATCAGAATGATTATATTCTTTCGCTTGTTCCTTTGCTTGGTCAATTGATATAACGATATCCCCTAGTGCTACTGGAAGTTCTGTTGGATATTTATTTAACTCTTCTTTTGTAAAAAGCGGAAATGACAACACATCAGTTGGATGATTTTTATTTCTATATTCCTTATTTAAACGCCGTATTTCTTCGTTATTGACAAAGTTTAATGTAAGTTCTACCTCTCCTTGAAGATTTTCCTTAGATTGAACTTTTTCAAAGATCTGTTCAATAGTTGTTGGATATCCCTCTGGTAGCTTGTCTGTACGTCCGATCATTTCGATTCTCAATTAAATCTCCTCTTCCTCAGGATATTTAATTCTTGAATGAACAATACCTTTTAAAGTTGTACATATGGTTTCATGCACTGTTTCTAATTCCTTTAAAGTAATTGGACTTTCATTAAATTGACCGTCCATTAAACCATCATTAATGATACTAGAAACTATTTCGTCGATTTTCTCTTCCGTTGATTCTTTTAAGGAACGAACAGCAGCTTCAACTGAATCACAAATACAAATAACTGCCGCCTCTTTTGATTGAGGTTTTGGCCCAGGGTATCTATAATCTTCTTCAGAAACTTCCTCATTTGTTTCTTTTTCTTTAAAGTAAAAATACTTTAATAAAGTTGTTCCATGATGTTGCTTTGCTATATCAATAATTTCCTTCGGTAATTTATACTCCATAAGCATTTCTGCACCATCATAGGGATGATTGATAATTATTTCTGCACTCTGCTTCGGATCTAAACTATCATGTGGATTAGTTATTGAAATCTGATTTTCAATAAAATAATGGGGCTGTACCGTTTTTCCCATATCATGATAATATGCCCCTACTCTAGCCAGCAAGCCATTAGCACCTATTGATTCACATGCAGTCTCACTCAGGTTTGCAACCATTATTGAATGATGGTATGTCCCAGGTGCCTCTGTTAATAACTTTCTTAACAGTGGATGATTGGGATTTGTTAACATTAACAATTTTGAATCAGATAAAATACCTAAAGCTGTCTCAAAGAAAGGCAACAGGCCAATTGTTAATACGGCTGATAGAAATGCAGATGCTACACCAAATGTACTTTGAATAAATAAATCAAAGAATTCGTATTTTTCAAAGGAGAGGAAGGAAAATAAAATAACTAACAAAATATTAGTTACTGTCATTCCAATTCCAGCTCGAACAATTGTTAAGCGATCTTTAACATTAGATAAAAAGATAATCGCTGCTAATTGAGAAAATAAAAAATAAATACCTGCTTCCACATTTAGTGTACCGGGAATTTCCCCATTGAAAATAATACTACCGACTAAAGCATATAATGTTGCTAAAACTAAAGAAAACCTTTCATTGATAAGTAATTTTAAGAGTAATGATCCGGTAGCCACAGGCACAACATAGTAAATATAAGAATCTTGTGTATAATATAAGCTTATTATTTTCATTAAGGATAAAACGACCACGCTTATGACAAGTACAGTTGTAATGATATCCTTATCTAATTCACCTTTGCGATCTAAGGTATGCATCTCATATCCAATAACAGAGCATATTAATAGAATTAAAAGAATTAAGCCCGTAATTGGATATAAATTCCTTTCTGCTTCTAATAGGCCTACAAGTGCTAACTCTTCATAGATTTCATTTGTTATTGTTTGACCTTCTCTTACAATTACCTCACCAGCTTGTATAAAAACAGGCTCTACATTATTAGCTGCTTCTTTTTCTGCTTGAGATGTTTTGTCCGGATCAAAAAAGGAATTTTCAACAACTACAAAATCAGCTAGTGGTGAAAATGCTTCTTTCACATGGTCATCTAAGTTAGAAAAACGTATAGATTGTTTAATATCTGATATCGCTCGTTGAATATTGGATGTTCGAACACCTGACTCAAAAACCTTGGAAGTATTTTCTTCGAATAATTTAAGTCCTATTTCTCTTTCTCTTTCTGACAGATGTATTAAGCCTACAAAAGTAGAATCATTTATATTTTTAGATATTTCATCAGATAATAGTTCTCCTAAGCGTAAAACCTTGTCCCTATCAGTAGCTAAATTGGGTAAAAGGTCATCTTCTTCAGATTGATATTCTGCTTCTTCTTCTAACTTTTCTAGTGCATCGAATAACTCTTCTACATAGTTCATGCGCTCTTCACTGATATCATCATCGATTAAATAATGGTCTTCAACAGCAGAAATAGCATCTCTAATCTTCCGATTGGTTTCTACTTTATTCTCCACCGTAATAGGAGATCTAATTGTTTCTTTTGTTTGGGCAAACTTTTCAATGTCATAGGTTTCTGTATGAATATTGTTTACAGAAACTAAGAAAATGAAAACCCCTAATAAAAGCATTGGTAAAATAATTGTAAGCCATCGGATTTGTTTTAAAAAATTTATCATTTTCTTTATTTTTATCACAACTATTTCACCCCTGTTATTTGGTTATATCTCTTTTAATCATAAGCTTCAATGATTCTTTGGACTAAAGGATGACGAACAACATCAGTAGGCTGTAAATGAATGAATTCAATTCCTTTTACATTTTTTAAAGTATCACTAGCAATTGCCAATCCCGATTTTACTCCTTTTGGTAAATCGATTTGGGTTATATCTCCCGTGATTACCATTTTTGAACCGAAGCCTAAGCGGGTTAAAAACATTTTCATTTGTTCCGTTGTTGTGTTTTGTGCTTCGTCTAAAATAACAAAAGCATCATCTAGTGTACGACCCCTCATATATGCAAGTGGGGCAATTTCAATTATATCTCGCTCTATTAAGCGTCTTGTGTGTTCTACGCCTAGTACTTCATGTAGGCCATCATATAGAGGCCTTAAGTAGGGATCCACTTTTTCTTTTAAATCACCTGGTAAAAAGCCTAGGCTCTCCCCAGCTTCAACAGCTGGTCTAGTTAGAATAATTCTTTTTACAAAGCCATTTCTTAATGCATGTACAGCCATCACTACCGCTAAAAAGGTCTTACCCGTTCCAGCTGGACCGATTCCAAAGACTAGATCATTTTTTTGGATGGCGGATACATATTTCCTTTGCCCTAATGTTTTAACTCGGATAGCATTTCCTTTAGAGTTCTTCGTTATCTCATCAGCAAAAAGAGTTTCCAGTTGGTTTATTTTACCAGACTTTGCTAACTGGACAGCATAAACGACGTCTCTCTCAGATATAGTAATCCCCTTATTTATTACAGTCATTAAGGTATTTAATATATCCCTTACTAGATGAATATCTTTTTGCTTTCCGGTTATATGAATATTTTCCCCTCGAGTAACAATCTTAGCTTGTAATTCCTCTTCAATACGTTTTAGGAAATTATCATTTGTTCCAAATAAAGCTATGGCCTCCTCGGGATGATCTAATTGTATGTCTATTGTTTGAACTTGCTCTTCCATAATCAATCTCCTTGATTTATCGGTCTGCTTTTTACAATATTTTCTTCTAAAGCTACGAATAATATTAAATTAACTTTACCACTCTCTTTTGTTTCTTGCAAAACTTTGTTCGTTTTAACTGTAATTTCCTCTCCTATTTCTCTTTTTAGAGATTCAACCGCTGCTTTTTTACCTTTTTTTATTGCCTCTCTATCAGATATTGAATAATTTTCTTGGTGTATTTCATAAAGATTTTGTTTTTTGAAATGAATCGGTGTGGACCATAAAAGAAATTTAATTGGTGTAGTATGCTCTGCGATTAAGTAATCATTTTCATTTTTCTTTTCTGGTATAAAAAGAGGTATATTTACGGAGCTAATTTCTAAAAAATTTCTTACCTTATGTCTTCCTGTTAATTGTTCATAATTTCCCTTTGTAGAAACGGCAACTTCAACTTCGTACCATGTCTCTCCAATTATATCACCTTCAGCCGCCACAATCTGTTTTTCGTCATTTTCTACTGTCCCCTTATTTAAAACTCCGGAAATTAAAAGATCATCTTCTTTTACGTAGTCGTTCCTATGAACGATTGGTAAGCCTTTCCTAACCTGCATATCTTTAACTATTGCATCCTTACTAGCCACTAAATCTCTAGGTTTTAATGCTTTGTCCTTTTTAATAATAAGCTTTTCTACGCCCTCTAATTTATAGCTTGTCCCACTTATTTCAACACCAATCCAAAGTAATTCTGAGACTTCATTTATCAAGTGCTGTTGTATCATACTCGGACTAGGTGTATTAAAAATAAAATTTCCTGTCCTTACACCATAGCGATCCAATTGTTCCGATACTTTTTCTTCTATTTCTTCTGGTAATCCATTGATTTCCACGGACCAGATAAGGTTTGATAAAATAAACAGAATAAATACAGACAGTATCAAAGAAATTAATATTTCTTTTTTAAAAATTACATCCTTTAATAAGAATTGTAAACCCCGCTTCTCAAGGATAACAACTTTAATTTGGAGACCTGCACAAATTTTTTTAAAAACATTGAAATGACTCCTCGACATTGATATTTGATAGGTGTTTTTTTCAGTTTCTTGCACTGACCACAATTTAATATCATTTTCAATGCATGAATTAAATAGCTTCTCTATATTGTTTCCTTTACATTGTACTTTGAGATAACCAAAAGGTAATCTAACTATTTCATGGTCCATATGATTTCCCCTCTCTAAAAATCTTTCTTCTCAAAGATGATTTCTATAATTTCCCCTTCTAGAAACAATTCTTTATGAACCATCTTTTTAATGACTAAGGAAGAACCTATAATTTTTATTTGGCCGATCTTAGATTGAAGAATTATTTTTTCAAAGTCATAAGAAACAACTCCTTGATGATTTTCTATATAAGTATGTATGTTGCCTATTGTCGTAATTTTAGGTAAATCAAGCATGATATCTTTTGGAAAAGATAAATAATCAGCTAATTTAGTTTTCAAGAATTGTTTCCATTTATTCATAGATAACTCCCCTTTCTAAATATATTTATGATTTATAAATAAAATAAGACCACTGAATTTAATTATCCAGTGGTCTTACCATAAAAAAACTATTTACGTGTTAATACATTTTCATAAGGATTTAATGCTCTTGGTCTACCTAAAACTTCAGCCATAATCACACTATCAACTAATCCATCTCTATCTAACTTTTTACGCATTCTTTCCTGCATTTTTTCTTTTTTAACATCTAATTTATCAGTAGATAGCTTGGGCATGTCTTTAATTGCTTTGCTCATATCTACATCAATGTCTTCTTCAGGATTAAATGATGCATTCATTCTACCAGCTAATTTTTCTAATTGCTTCTGGTGTTGTTCTTCTATGGCTTTTGGATTTTTGATAGGGTCAGAATTTACCTCTGAAGAATTTGAATCATCAAAAACACTGTACTCATACTCATTCTCTTCTTCATATTTTTTAGCTTGTTCAGCCCGTCTTCTTCTAATTTCTTCTAGAGGATCTCCTTGTTGTTGCTTTTCTTGTTTTTGTGAACCTTCTAAAAGGCGATTAAATATATTAATAATGATTATGATTATTATTAATGTGAAAAAACTCATACTACTCCTCCTTTATAGGTAGGGGATTAGTTATCATCGTTATGGTCATCTTTTTCCTTGGATAACTGACCAATTGAGTCTCTCATGCTTGTATCAGCACCAATGTTTTTGTAGCTCATGTAATCCATAACACCTAATTTACCTGAACGTAAAGCTTCTGAAAGTGCCATTGGAACTTCTGCTTCTGCTTCCACAACTTGTGCGCGCATTTCTTCAACACGTGCAGTCATTTCTTGTTCTAAAGCAACAGCCATTGCTCGTCGTTCTTCAGCTTTAGCTTGAGCAATTCGCTTATCTGCCTCAGCTTGGTCAGATTGAAGAATAGCACCAATGTTTTTACCGATATCTACGTCAGCAATATCAATAGATAGAATTTCGAAAGCCGTTCCTGCATCTAAACCTTTTTCTAAAACAGTATGGGAAATAGAGTCTGGATTTTCTAACACATGTTTATGGGATTCAGAACTACCAATCGTACTTACGACTCCTTCACCTACACGGGCAATAATTGTTTCTTCTCCAGCTCCCCCAACTAGTCTATCAATATTGGCACGAACGGTAATTCTCGCCATCGCTTTAACTTCAATACCGTCCATTGCAATACCCGCAATAAATGGTGTTTCAATAACTTTTGGGTTAACACTCATTTGAACCGCTTCAAGAACATTACGTCCAGCTAAATCAATAGCTGCACCTCGTTCGAATGGAAGGTCAATGTTTGCACGATGGGCTGCAATTAATGCATTTACCACCCTGTCTACATTCCCCCCTGCTAAATAGTGACTTTCTAGTTGATTCGTCTTAACATCTAATCCTGCTTTATGTGCTTTAATAAGTGGATTGATAACTCTAGACGGAACAACTCGACGTAAACGCATTCCAACTAAAGTAAATAAACCAACCTTTACCCCCGCTGCTAATGCACTGATCCAGAGCATAACTGGAACAAATGTAAATAAAATTGCAAGGGCCAATAAAATAACTGCAATTATAACAATTGAAATAACCTCTGCTGGCATGTAAATTCCTCCTAAAATATTAGATTAAATTAATTCTCTCACATTTTGATTAATATATTCAACTTTTTT
>Ga0079226_10000863_pt1 | contig 22501 bp, 25 predicted proteins | sample Poulit2014_FD_76345 | JGI IMG/M metagenome (GOLD analysis project Ga0079226, IMG submission 76345) | Agricultural soil microbial communities from Georgia to study Nitrogen management - Poultry litter 2014 | ecosystem: Environmental > Terrestrial > Soil > Agricultural land | place: USA: Georgia...
GTGGTGGTCATGGGGTCCTCCTGGGTTTCGGTGGTGGGGCATCGTTTCGATAGCGGAGCCAGCACCGGCCGGGGCCGGGTGCAGCAACCCGGAGGGCGGCGGAGGAGAGAATTTCGGTGCGAAATAAGGGAGCGCAGCGACCGCGTGCCGAAAATCTCGGGGGAGTCGGCCCGCGGCAGCGGGCTTGTGCACACGGAACCGGCCGTTGATGATGGAGCGGCGAAACGACCCTCGCTCTTGGTACAGCTGCGCCCGTAGGGCGTCGTTGAGGTAGATCAGTGCGGGCGCCGCGCGCCCGCTCCGCCACTGCTACCGGCTGGCGCTTGCTGGCTGGCGCTCGACGGCGTTAGCCCAGACCCAGAGCTGCTCGGTGCGTCCGTGTTCATCCTGGACTTCCAGGCGTACAGCGCGCGGGGTCCAGGCCACGGCCTGGGCGTCGGTTTGGATCACGCCGTGGCGTGGACGGCTGATCCATGCACGAACTGCGATTGGTTCGGGTGCTTGGGTCATGGGTGCGCCGATGGCGGCGATGGGCAGGCTTTCGGAGCGGTCGCGCATCGGTACCCGGTCGGGGTGTCGGCCTTCACCAGTCACCCTTCCAGGGTAGAACGGCTGTTCGGTGTGTGGTGGGGTTCGACACGGTGCCGGCGGCCGCGGCTGCGGCCGCCGGCTGGGGGTCAATCCTCGGGGAGCGTGAACGGTTCGTCGCAGAGTCCGCAGAGGATGGGGCCTGCTTCGTGGACGGCGTTAGAAGCGCGGATCTTGCGTCCACAGCCGCACACCAGCGCGTGGCCGTTCTTCTTGCTCTTGGGCTGCTGGGCGCCGTCGTCGCCGTTGTCGCTACCGCTGCCGGTGGTGCCGGTGGTGCCGCCTCCGAAGATCAGGCCGCCCTCAATGCGGCGGTAGGCGAAGATTGCGGCGTCGAGAGCCGCCACCTGCTCGTGGTAGTCCTCGGCGGTGGTCTCTGGAACGGTGGTTGTGGACCATCCGAGCTCGCGGCTGTGCTCTACCTCGATGCCAACCTCGCGGGCGATGGCTGCAAACTTGGCGTTGTGGTAGCGGCCTTGCCGGGAGGTGTCCTGAATCTGGCGGGTTGTGGCCATGCCGTGGGCTGCCTCGTGTAGCAGGGTGCCGAGCACTTCGGCGGCGCCTCGTGCGAGGCCCTCGCCTCCAACGAAGAGTTCGTGTACCTCGTCCTCGTTGCGAACCCAGCGGGCGGCGGCGAAGTGACCGAGGGTAAGTGCACCTCTGCGGCCCAGGCTGCCTGCTCCGAGGGTGACGACGACCTCGGGAACGTCGGGGTGTCGGTCTCGGATCGCCTCCCAGGTGTCCTGGATCGCGTGCACCAGATCGGCGGCGGTGATGGTGTTAATGGTGTTGGTGCTCATCGGTGGTTCCTCCCGCTCGGGTGACGCCTAGGTGTCAACTGGTTGCTGAGGGTGCGGCGTCGTTTCTGATAGCGGAGCCATCACCGGCCGGGGCTGGGTGCAGCAACCCGTAGGGCGACGGAGGAGAGAATTTCGGTGCGAAATAAGGGAGCGCAGCGACCGCGTGCCGAAAATCTCGGGGGAGTCGGCCCGCGGCAGCGGGCTTGTGCACACGGAACCGGCCGTTGATGATGGAGCGGCCAGAAACGGCCCTATTTAGACGAGTCTGGCGCCCGGAGGGTGCACCGTGCGGGGATGCCGGCAGGCATCGTTAACGTAGAAGGGCCACGAACCAGTGGAGTGGTTCGTGGCCCCTTGTCGATGAGTGCAGTTAGAAGCCGTCCGCGACGAGGGCTGCCGCGTGCACCCAGGCATCGCGGGTGGAGGGACGTATCCCGTCCCACCTGAGGTGGCCTTCGACCATGCCCCGGTCGAAGGGGATTACCGCGACGCCGCGGACGAGAGGTGCGAAGCCATCGGCGATGGCCTGTACGTCGGCTGGCGACTTGTGCTGGTCGGCGTTGCTGACGATTACTACGGCATTGGCAACGAGGGTTGCACCGTGTTGGTCGCGGTCTCGCAGTTCCTGAAGCATCAGGCGTGCCGATTCTGCCCACTCGGTGCGGGCCAGGGTCGGCACGACGAGCGAGGTGGAGAGGGTGATCATCCGCTGCCAGACCTCATCGGTCTCGTGGTTCCCGGAGTCGAACACCTGGATGCGGTAGTAGCGGCTGAGCAGCTGCACGACGCCTTCGAGTTCATCGGCGGTGAAGGGCCGGGTGAGCTTGCGGGGCGTCGAGCGCAGCACATCGAATCCATCCTCGGATTGGTGATGCAGGTAGCCGGCTAGGTCGGCGTGGCTGGCCTCGGGGCGCAGCAGCGTGTCGAGGGCGGGTAGTAGGTCGCGAACAGTCGCATCGTGCGCGCCTTGTTCGGTGCGCCAGCTGAGGGTGTTGCGGTTCGGGTTGTTGTCGATCAGCACCACGCCGCCTGAGCCGTGCCGTCCGTAGACGGCCGAAAGCATGATTGAGGTAGGGGTCTTGGATGCCGAGCCCTTGCCGTTGGCGATGGCCACGCGGCGTACGCCGGGCCAGTGCTGGGAGACGGTGTGCACCGCGCGGCGTAGGGCTGCCTCTTCCTCGTTCGGTGGCAGCCGCAGTCCCAGGCGGTTGATCGCGCCGCGCCAGCCGGTGCGGGCAGGGCGTCGGTCAGCGCGACGGCCTGGCTGCTGGAGAAACGACCGAGCGAACGGGTCGCTGGGTGGCTCCTGGCCGGCGGCCGGGCGCTCCGGTGCTGGCTGCTGCGCGGCGTCTCCGAGGGTCTGGGTGGGCGCAGAGAGCACCTCGACACTTGGCGCGGTGTCGGCGCTGACAGACACGCGTAGGTCTGTGGGGTGAGAGACCTCGGGGTCGCTCAGGCGCACGTGCAACCCGGAAACGCCCGCCTCGCGCGCGAGCTGACTCACTGCTTCCACGACCTGATAGCGGGCTTGGTCGAGGCTGCCGGTGGGCTGAACGTTGACCTGACGGCCGTGGTGGGTCAGTACGGCTGACCCGTCCGGATAGAGAGTGCCGGTCACGTCGGGCTCTAGAGCTTGGGTAGTCATTGCCGCACCTCGTCTTCATACTGTGAGACCACGTGGGCCGGGATAGGTCCGCGTGCGGGCACGTCCAGCCCGGTCCGGGCGGCCCACTCGCGGATGGCCCGGTTTCGTGCGGCCGTGGCGCGGCTGGGCCGTGAGCGGGCAGGTGTGGTGCGTGCTGTTCGGCGCCCTGCTTGGAAGTAGGGGGCGAGCAGCTCGGCGAGCTTGTCGCGGTTGGCCTGGGACAGGTCAACCTCGACAGTGCGCCGACCGTGGCTGATGATGACGGTCTCCACGTCCTCCAGGGAGCCGTCTAGGTCGTCTCTGAGAATCACCTCGCGCGCCATGTGCGCTGTCCCTCCTCGGTGGCGAATGCCTTCACGATTGCGTACTCAATCAAGGTGCGTTGCTTGGTCTTGGTGGCCTCCGCTGTGCGCACGAGCAGGTCATAGACCGGCTCAGAGATGCGCTGGCCGAGCTGCTTGGTAGGTCCACCGGACTGCATGAGCCGCAGCGCATCGGCCAGCGGTAGGTCGTCGGGCAGGGCCGCTGGTGCGGTGGTCTCAGCGGGGGTCGCCGTGACGGCCTGAGGCCGGACCGGGCCTAGGTCTGCCGGGTCGGCGCCTGTATCGGCTGCTGGGCGCGGCCGATTGCGCGGGGTGGGCCGGTCAGAACTCATCGGGTCTCCTTGTTCGGGTAGTGGTCGAGAACACGCTCGGCAATCTCGGCGTAGAGTCCGGCGACAAGCGCGCCGGCGGGTTCATAGCCGCCGAAGTAGTCGCCGGCTGATCGAGCTTCCTTGACGATCTGGCGGTGCGGGATGAGCGGTGTTAGCAGGTGGTCCCTGTAGTGCTCACGGAGTACATCGATCGCGCGGCGCGCATCGCGGGTGATGATCGTGTCGGGGAAGTCCCCGATCACGATCCCGCGGAGCTGCACAAGTCCCTCCTCGGGCAGGCCCCGAGCGACGCTGGCGCGCCGGTAGCGGGCTAGCGTGGTCACCGCTCCGTCGATGCCGTCCAGGCCGTCCTCGTCGGCCTTGGCGGCGATGATGAGGTCGGTAGCGGCAGTGAGCGCGTTCAGCGTCAGGGGGCCGCCTTGACGGTTGGGGCAGTCGATGAATACGGCGTCAAAGTCAACATCAGTGAGCGCGAGGCGCAGCCGCGTCTCGGAGTGGTCGGCGGACTCCTTTTCCCGGAGGCTGACCTCACGAGCGGACGGGATGAAGGAGAGGCGCGGGTGCCACGGCGTGGGTACCGCGAGATCGGCCGCCCAGCCGAGCGGCTCCTCATCAGCCAGGATGGCGCCCACGTGCAGTCCGGCGTCGACTGGTTCGAGGCCGAGCCACTTGGTAGCCGCGCCTCGGGGGTCCAGATCGATCAGCAGCGTTTTCAGGCCCGCGCGGGCCGCCTCGGCGGCGAGCGAGACGGCCGTGGTCGTCTTCGTGGCGCCCCCGGTTTCGCTGTATGCGGCGAGAATCTGAGTCATAGCGAAATGGTAGCAACTTGGGAGCGAATCGGGATAGTCGCCGCGCGGGTCATGTCGAGCCTGCGTTCACGAGCGGTCCGTTGAGGCTGATGTCATGATCGGCGAACCACTCCACGGCAGGGACGGGGACGTCATCGACCCAGACTTCGAGGTGAAGGTGATAGCCGAAGCTGTTTCCGTTGTTGCCGACGAGTGCGATCTTCTCGCCGGCGTTGATGGTCTCGCCCTGCTGGACAAGGACGCCGTCGGGGAACATGTGGACGTAGAGGGTCTGAATGTGGCTGCCGTCGGTGTCGATGCCGTGATCTAGCAGAATGTTGCACTCTGACCGGCCTTTCCACGGTGAGCATGACACGTGGGTGGCAACACCATCGGCAGCAGCGTGGATCGGGGTGTCTGCCGGGGCGGCCAGGTCGTCGCCCTGGTGGGTATAGCCGCTGCGAATCTCACCGAACCTGGAGGTCAGTTGCACCATGTCGGGCAGTGGATGGGTCCAGCCGTCCGCCGTGAGCTGGGCGACGTCGTCGCCGCACGCGGGGTTCTCTTCGGCTGGTGCGGGCGGGCCTTGAAGGTTGTCGGCGTAGGGCTCGCCTTCACGGGTGAGGTCGGCGCCGATGGTTGCTGCGATGGTGCGCGCGTGCTCTTCGTGGCGGGAGTAGTACTCCGGGTATGCCGACCGTTGTACGGCATCGGCTGCCTGCCAGTAGGGCATGTCCACCCAGCCGGGCACCTTTCGGAGCGCTTCGTAGAACTGCCGCGCGGCATAGGCGGGGTCCATGATCTGCTCGACGGTGCCCCATCCCTGGGAAGGTCGCTGCTGGAGCCAGCCCACCGAGTCTCGGTCCCCGTAGTCGATGTTGCGTAACGTGGACTCCTGCAGGCCAGTCATGAGGATGAGCAGGACAGCTTGACCGGGCATGTCCATCTCAGTAGCGACGTCGTCAGCAATCTGGGCGAGTTCCTCCTGCGAAGCGTCCAAGTCGGCACCGGTACCCGCTTGGGGCAGTACCCCGGTGCAGGGGTCAGTTGAGCCGGCGGCGGTGGTGGTCCCGTGACCTCCGCCGCCACTGATAGCCCCGAGCAGGATGACCCCTACGAGCACGACCAGCACGGCGATGATGCCGAACTTCAGGAGCGCGCCACCGCGCGCTGCTTGGGCGGCGCCAAGCGCGAGGTCCCGGCCCGCGCTATCACTCATGCGCGCCCTCCTCGAACCAACCCACCTGCCAGGGCGCGCCCTCGTTAGCGCGCTCCAGGGTGACGACGTAGGGCAGCACAGTCGTTGTGGGGTCGCCCTCGACGGGTGTCATGGTGGTAGTGATGGCCACGGTGAGGGTGACGCGCGTGGGAGTGTCTACTGGCGCACCGGGGGGTGCGTCCTGCACGTCAGCGCTGTCTAAGCTGAGCGTTGCTTCGTGGCGGAGGTAGTAGGCAGCGCTGGTGTCCTGGGTAGCCAACCAGTCGGTGAGCGTATCGGCCTGATATGCCCCTGCGGCCTCCAGGCGGTCGGTGGCCGATTGTGTGGCTGGGTCGAAGGTGAACCAAGCCGCGGCCCATTCTTCGACCACTGCTGCCGGCTCTTCGACCTCCGCGCCGGGCGAGCTAGTCTCGTCCGTGCTTGTGCTGGTCGTGCTGGGCTCGTGCGAGGGCTGCTCTTCCTGGGCCGAGGTGGTGACCGGGGTTGGTACCGGCTGCGCCGGTGGCGGTGCGCCGTCAGTGGAGGGGTCGTTACCCGCGTTGGATCGTAGCCACCCGGTAATCATCAGACCCAGGATGAGAAGGGCGAGGATCACCAGCACGGCCAGGCGGCCCGTGCTGGTGGTCTCGTCCTCTCCTTCCCGTCGTCGTTGGGTCAGCCACTCGGTTCGTGCGGTCCGGTCCTGCTCGCGCCAATTCTTGCGAGCATCCCGGATTGCGCGGCGACGCTTCCGGCCGGAGAGCCCTTCTCCGGCTGTGTCGGCCAAGTCGTCCGGGTAGTGGTAGCTGGGGCTGAGCAGGTCGCGCCACCGGTCTACCTGCGGGCCGTTGGCGTCGTTCATCGCATCCTCCTACGGGACCCGGACCGCTGGCTGGGTGGGTTAGGACGTGCCACGCCCCTACGCACCTGCCCTCGTCGTGGCGCGGGGGGACGTGGGCGGCGCCGGACCTCCCGCGGCGCGGGAAGCGTCCGAGGCCGCGGCGCGGGGGCGGGGCGTTCGGGTGCGCTGGGATGCGGCCCGGAGCGAGGACGAGAGGACGCGGCCACACTGCCTGCCCCACTGGTGCGATAAGTGGGAGCGGATCGCGCGGGGCCAGAGCCCGTAGCGGGTGCGGGCGCCGGTCGGCGACGCGGTGGTGGGTTCTCGCGCAGCCGGGGGGAACCCACATGGCGCGGGCGGGCACCGACAGGAGTGCGCCCGCTGCGGCCGGGTGTGCGCGGGCCGGGTGGGCGGCGCGTACCACCGGGTGCGGTGGTGCTGCGCTCGGTGGTACGTGGCGGGCGAGTGGATGCGCTGGCCGATGCATGAGCAGGTGTTGTATCGCGCGGTGTTCGGCGTGAGTAGTCCTTGAAGCCGCGCAGTCGGCGGCCGCCGGCGGCCGCGGCGCGGCCGCCCGCGCGCGCGGCCGCGGCTGTAGTGCGGGCGCCAGCGCGGGCACTGGTCCGCGCTCCTCGTCCCAGGGCCCGCGCGGCGCCACCGGTGGCCCGGCCTGCGAGCCTGGCGCCGCTGCGGATGGCCAGGGCGCCGATGACGGCGGTCATGCCGCCGCCAGGGGTCATAGCGCCCATGATGGTGCCGAGCGTGCGGCGCAGGCCGAACGCGGCAAAGCTCACACCCACGGCCAGGAATGCCGCGATTCCCCAGCCGTGAGTACCGGCGAGTTGGAACGCCGAGCTAGTGAGCACGAGGGCTGCGGCGAGCACCAGGGCGGCGATGACGGACTGGAGCATGAGGCCGATCACTGTTTCTAGCCATCGGTTGCCCCAATCGCGGGGTCGTCCAGGGATGCACCAGAGCATCGCGAAGACCACGCCGGCGAATAACAGGAGCAGCGCTGATATGAACGCCAGCTGTGAAGCGAAGGCAACAAAGATGATCAGCAGTGCGAACACGGCGGCGACGAACAGTGCAAACAGCGACATCGCCAGTCGCTCGTAGGAGTTCTTACCGGCGATCCACAGGTAGAACGGGCTCGCGTCGTCGTACTCGTTGGGGTGGCCTTCGGAGGAATCCTGGATCCAGTCAGAGCGCGCGTCGGTGTCAGTGCCGAGACTGAGGATGCCGGCTCCGTAGCGCTCACACGATGTGGCTGAGCCAAAGTTGGCATAGCACCACGGTGTGACGACATAGGAGCGCCAGATGGCATCTGCTGAAGTGCGAAGCATGGTGTCTGTTGGTGCTTCGTCGTCGAAGGTTGCCTCTGGTTCCCACGCGAAGGGTGTATCGGTGGCGGCAACGCTGGTGCTGGCCGCTGCCAGCACGCCCTCGCTGGCGAGGTTGCGGACGTTGGTGAGATTGTTGACCCACACGGACGGTCCGAGAGCGAAGCTGACAGCGATAAGTCCGCCGACGAAGACCCACATGATTTGTCCGAAGCCGCCGCCCTGGGTTCCGCGTCCCTTGGCGTAGGCGGCGACGGCGCCGATGGCCAGCGCAGTGGGCAGGAGCCACACGAGCAGTTCAGTTGCGGTGGCCCCGAGGTTGCCGGTAATGCCATCGGCCAGGCTGGAGAGAGTCTCGCTGTCGAACATGGTCCACACCAGCACGATGGCCCCGCGCACCAGCGCAGCGGTGATCTGCATGATGGCTGAAGCGATGCCGTTAAGCACCTTGTGGTACCAGTCATTCGGTCCCAGCCGGTTGGTATCAAACACATACGCCCCAGCCGGTACTGCCTCGTACAGGGTGGGATCGTAACCTTCCCACAGTGGCGGTCCCTGGAGCAGATCACCGAATCCAGTCGGCGGCGGGCCGGGGTCTTCGCCCCAGTCGGCGCCGGCTGGCGCGGGGGCAAACATGCCTATACCGACAAGGAAGATCAGGAAGCCGACTACGCCGATGATCGGCCGGCGACGGATGAGCCGCCCGGTGCGCAGTAGGGCGCGTGCTGGCGCTAGCGCAATTGACACGTAGGTGTCAGGCCGAGGCGGCCTCATTGGGTCGCCTCCAGGCAGTGGAATGGGGCGTCGCCACCTGGCAAGTCCTCGCTCACCTGAAATGAGCTATAGGCACACCATCTAGTAATTAGCCACTCGCCGTTGCCATCATCCGCTAGGGCCGCCACGTATTGGGTTGTCTCCCTACCGCCGACCATTAGCCTGATCCAAGTCTCGTCACCTTGTCGCTGTTCTTCCTCAATGCTGGGGGTCTGGTCAGCAACCTCCCATCCCGGCGCTGGTGGCAGTTCGTGGCTGTTCTGGCCGCACCAGCGGCTCATGGGTACCGCGTCCCCGTCGTTGGCGGGTGCCAAGTTGAGAGCGTCCGGGGTGAAGAGTGGGCATAGTTCCTCGCGCCAGTCTGGGTTGCTCTCCTTGTCGCTGTTCCACAGGCGAACCGCTTCTTGGGCCACCTCTCCGGCGCTGAGGGGTGCTGGTGTGCTTGAGGTTGGGTCCTGGGTAGGTGGGTCCTCAGTGGGCGGTGGGTCCTGGCTCTGGCACCCGGCCAGGGCCAGGGCCGCTACTACTGCTGCCGCCCGGAGGGTGCGGCGCTTCATACGTTGACCTCCTGCCGATCTAGCTGTGGCTCGGGTTCCTCGCCCGCTGTGGCTGTAGACGCTTCGTAGCGCTCGGCGGCCGCCTCGGCGCTGGTGTCGAGCATCCGCCGCACTTCATCCGATGGTGGGCTCAGCTGGACGGTGCCTACGTCTCCACGCTGGTCCCGCATGATGCAGTGGCCGTGGCGCACGTCGCCGCTGCGACTGTTGTTGATGCTTGCAATGAGCTGTCGGTTGCCGGCGTCGTCCGGGTCCAGGTTCACGAGTTCAAGGGCGGCTTGTTGCTGGTCCCTGGTTCGCTGCTGGAATGCGTAGACAGTGACAATCTGCTCCACGAGTCCGGTTACGTTAGCGATGGAGCGCCCATCCTGGGTGTCGATCACGAGTGACCCGTTGAGGGCGCGCCCGAGTCGGGCGATATAGTCCAGGAACGTGGCGCCGTCCTCGGTGCTGGTGATCATGTGCACCTCCGGGAGCCCGACCAACTTAGACACACCACGTAGGGCGTGGTCGCCCATGGTGTGGGTGACCCACGCGCTGAATCCGCGGAAAGCGGCCAGGCTGGCTCGGTCGAGCAGGTCCCAATTGTCGGGGTTGTGCGACTTCGGCAGTCGTAGTCCTGGGACTTGGAAGACCCACAGACCAGGATCGGTAGTGAATTGCACGTGTTCGTCTGACTTGGGCCGGCCCACCACCAGGGAACCAATAGCGGTCTTGGTGCCGATGGCGCGCAACTGCGCCGCCAGCATCTGCTCTTCTTCTCCCCCGGTGGCCAGGCGATCGATGACCGCTGCGCTGCTGGGGTTGGGCTCTCCGGCAACGTCGGAGATAGCGGCCAGCAGATACCGCTGGGCGGCGTGCTGGAGCGCGGGGGGCATGAGTAGCCCGAGTTGCTTCTCCACATACAGCACGGCTTCATCCGGCGGCAGGATACGGAACAAGTCAGCCGCACCGGCATAGCGTCTATTGGCCTCGACGATGCCGGTGGGGATACCGAAGTATGCCGCTGTCTCGGTCAGCCCGTAGCCGGCGTCTCCCTTGAAGTCCAGGAACGGCACCCAGGCACCTTCGGCGGCTGCGTCGAGGAGTTGCAAACCCATGCCTGTGGTCTTCCCGACGCCGGAGACTCCTAGAAACAGCGTGGTGCTGGCGCGCCCGCGCTTGGGTCCGGTGGTCAGTGAGTTCCGCACGAGCCCGTCAGTGGTGCCAGTGAGATATCCGGTTACCGGCACGTTCGGGTCTGTGTCTCCCACACTGGAGCCGGCCCACCAGGAGGCGCCGAACAGGCCGTTGGAATCATGCACGTGGCCCAGGTCAGGAACACGCAGTGTGTCACCAGGTAATGACTCCAGCCAGAGTTCGCGCTGTTCGTCGTATGCCACCTCGCAGGTGATACCGATTTCGGCGTAGCGCTGCGTCACCGCGTCACAGGCGGCGCGCAGATCATCGAGTGTCCCCTCGGTAACCACGATCCGGGGGTGGTCCTCGGCCAGGGTGAGACCATCTCGGGCGATTTGCCGGCGCAGTTGCCGCATCGCTTCTTCAGTCTCCTCGATCTCCTCCCCGGCGTCTTCGGCCGAGGTCTTCTCCGCTGACTTCCGCTGTTCCTTGGCACTGGTGCGCGCGTCCTCGGTGGAGCGCTGTGCTTCCTTGCGGGCCATCACTCGCCAGCGCATGCTCGCCTCGGCCAGCACTGGCACCTCCAGGTCTGCGGCATCTTCGGCGCCGTCCACGTCCCGCTCGTCCACCACGCGCGTGATGCTGCCCAGGATGCGCAACCACTCTCCGCTGTCGCCTGGGAAGGCGAGATATTCGGGAAACTCTGTCATCGCCATGACGGCGGTATACGCGAGGGTCTCGCCGTCGCCGTCGTGAATGGTCAGATGGTCGCTGTAGGGCACGACTCGGCCCTGGGTGAGTTGGGCCAGGCTGGCGCCCTGGATCGTTCCCTCACGGGGCACAGATACCGCAAGGGTGCGGTGTTGTTCGCGTCCGACCATCCACGCGATGGTCTCGGCTGATGCTGGCCTTGCCCGCCAGGGTGTGTTCTGCAACAGCCGCGCTAGGCGCAGCATGTGCCCGTCCAGGTGGCGTAGCTCTCGCTGACTGACGGTGTGCCCTGGCCCGGTGAGAGAGTCGCCGAGCTGGCGACGTACCTCTGCGGTCTCCCCTACTGAGCGGTCCCGCAGGTGCACCCCGAGCAACACGTGGCGTTCCGGCAGCGACATGTCATCGATCCAGTCGGCGCGGTGCTCGCTCCAGGCCGTCCCCTCGGCGGGGACTTGGAGGTCTTCAACGTAAGACTCTCCGCTGATTCGCCCGAACACGATTTTCAGGTGCAATTCCCGGCCGGCAAGCACGCGCTCAGCCGTTCGTACTACCTCGTACAACTCACCGATCCTCGCCTCTTCGGTCGCGTGATCGGTGTTCGCGGTGGTCAGGCGGAACCAGGCGACCGCGCGCCGCTCGGTGACCAGCAGTCCATCGGCGATAGCGAGGATGTGTGGTGGTGGCATCGAGCGCTCGGGGCCTAGCCCGACGAACCGTCGTAGGCGGTCGGTGAGTTTCATCCGTGCACCTTCTTTCGCGCGCGGTTGCGGATCGCCTGCATGTGGTCGAATCCGTACAGCGCTACGCCGCGCTGGTTGAGAGTGATTGGCTTGCCTGCCTGTATCGGTCCGGCGTTCTCCGGGGTGGCCTCGCGTTCCCATTCTGGTGTGACCATCCAGGGCGCGACGCGCTGGAGCAGTCCATCGCGTGACCACCGTTGGCTCAGCGGGAGCCATTCGCTGCGGTAGGCAGATCGTGCACCTAGTCCGATGACGGGTTTGTGACCGCTAAGCAGATAGCGCGCTTTGATCGCCCACTGTGTGAGGGCCTTTCGCCGTGGCTGGGCGTCGGATTCCCGGTACCCGTAGAACGCGAGCAGGACCGGTGGGATCAGGTAAAGGCTCGCGGTATAACGGTTCGGCATGCCGACGATGGGCCACAGCAGCAGCCACCACAGCACCGTGACCACCACGCCGAACACCAACATTCGACGTGGGATGCCTTCGCCGAGGTCGAGGTTGAACAGCTCGTGCTGTTTGGTGTCCAGGTTGAAGTGCTTGGTCAGGGTGCGTCCTTCGAGCGTGGCCACGATTTAGTCACCTCCTGCGATCAGGCCCCAAAGTGTCTTCAGCATCTCGATGACGGCGGCGTTGGCGTAGATCAGCCCGGCGATGAGGATTGCTGCCAGGAAGTTCACCACCAACTCCCCCCACTCTTTGCGGCCGTAGGCGCCGATGGATCGGACCACGAAGATGATGATGAAAATGTTGCCCGCAAGAACCAAGACGGCCTCGCGGAACTCGACACCGGTAGGCATGGCGTTCCTCTCAAGTTGCGACGGTGATTGCTGAGACGTTCCACCGGTCGGCTCCTCCGCCGGTGACTTGCGTCAGGGTGACGCGGTAGGTGTTCGTGATCTGCTCTTCAGTGGCTTCGTTGGTCCACTCCACGGTGGCGGTGGCATAGCGGGTGTCTCCCTTGCCTTCGGCAACGGCCCACTCGGTGACAGTGGCGGTTGTCCATTGGGTGGCTGGTGCGGTGATTGTCGCGCCAGGGGCTTCTACCGCGCTCACGTCACCGGTGGCGTAGGCGGCGAAGAATGCTTCGCCAGTGGCCGCGGTCTCATTGCTGAGGTCATGGTCACTGTCGGTGGCCGTGGCTGGCGGGTAGGTCACTGCAGTGGCATCGCCCACGATGGCCGGTCCGGCGGTGGCGTACATGCGCCCGCCGTCGAGGACCAGTGGCACCTGTACCGTGAGCCACTCGGCCTCTCCTGCGCTCCAGGTCTCCCCGTCGGGCGTGTAGTGCTGGACCTTGACCATGACGGTGGCGATGGCTGCATCTCCGCTATCTGCGACAGTCACGCCGCCGGGGATGGCGTTAAGTACCTCTTGCCGGCCCTTGCCGTTCCAATCCAGTGGGTCATCCTCTGCCCGGTAGTCGGTTGCGATGGTCTGCTGCCGTCTTTCGTCGTCGTTGTCGGCGTTCCACTCCAGAGCGCTGATGCTTAGACGAGTGGCAATGCCGGCGGCCGCTGTGGTGTCGAATGTGGCCGCGGCGGGCAGCTCGGCCACTCCTTCGGCGCTGCCCTCGTCTTCGCTTGCTGTCAGATCGGCAAGCGAGGTCCGCACTCCAACCCACACAAAGAAGATCAGCAGAACCGCGACGATGACCCGCAGGGTACGGCGCGCGTTGCGTGCTGAGGCGCTCTCCTCGCTCAGCGACCATGGCACTCCGGTGGAGGTCACCACCGGTGTGGTCGCCGCCTCCGGGCGTCCCTCGGGTGTAGGTGCGCGGGCAACCTTCGCCCAGGGGTTGGCTGTGTGAAGCTCCTGTGGCTGCTCCCCCTCTACCGGGCTCCCCTGCCGGCGCGCGGCACGCGCTGCGCGACGCTGCGCCTGCCGCTGCCTGCCGGCCTGACGTTCTTCCGCTGATCCGATACCGAGCACCCGGCGGACGATGAGGTGTCGCCAGTCGATTGACATCGTGCGCCCCTTCCCTAGTGACTAACCTACATCCTACTTAAACTAGGAGGTGTTCAGTATGGGCCACACTGACCGCGTGCCCCGCTACGTATTTCCGCCGGATATGCCGGCATCGGTCCGAGAGGTCGTTGCTCTCAACGTGCCTCTGGCCTGGGGTGTGGTACACCAGCTCGCTAACGCTGGTCGAGAGCTGACGTTGCGCGAGCTGCGCGACTCTCTGGGCGGCGTCGATGATGCGACCCTGACGCGCAGACTTGATGCCCTGCGCGCTGCCCGGTTGGTTCATGCCAACCCGCCGGATCGCCGCCAGGGCCACACTGTGCGCTACCGCCTCGACCACGAGCGTCTCGACGCGCTCGTGGTCGAGTGGTCCGCCTACGTGCGGGGACATTAACCCTCCTGCTCCCACTCCCCTGCCGCATCCGAGACTGCGCCGTCCTTGACCTCCTCCGGTACCTCCGTCGCCTCGGTCCGCGGCTTGCGGCGCGCCATGTCCACACCTAGAGCACTCACGTGCACATACCGCCGCGACCGCTTGGCTCCCTCTCGGGTCTCCCAGTTCTGCTGGCGCTGCTCGCCTACGACGATCACCGCCGCACCCTTGTGCAGCTGGGCGACCGCCTCGGCCGCTTCGCTCCATGCTTCGCAGTCATTGAACACCGGCTCCAGTTCGACGTACTCGCCGGTGGCGCTGCGGTAGCCGTCATTCGTGGCCACGCGGAAACTGGCGGCGGTCCGTCCGCTCGGGGTCTGCTTCCGCTCGGGGTCGGCCACGAGGTTGCCAACCAGCGTCATTGATATTGCAGCCATGATCTTCCCTTCCTCTCAGTAGCGATACGGGAGAGAGTCTCCCCCTATACCACATCATATCGCTACCATCCTTCTCCTGTCTAGCGTGTGTTTTGCTCCTGTGTTGCTAGCGGAGTGGTAGCGTCGTGGTAACAGTTTCACTGTGCAACTGTGACACCTAGGTGTCAGAGCGCCCGCAGCCGTGCTGGGTCGATACCGGCCCATTCGTCGGTGTCGGTGATAACCACCGGTAGTGACCGGTGGCCTCTTGCCTCCACCTCTGCCGCTCGTTCGGGCTCCTGGTCTAGGTTCACCTCGTGGTAGTCGAGTCCGCGGCGCTGGAGCGCCCGCTTCGTGAGCTTGCAGGCTTGGCAGTCGTGCCGGGTGTAGATGGTGATGGTCATGGGGTCCTCCGCTCGGTACTGACGCTGCGGCGTCGCTTCTGATAGCGGAGCCAGCACCGGCCGAGGCCGGGTGCAGCAACCCGGAGGGCGCTGGGGGAGAAGAAATCGGCGCGAAATAAGCGCAGCGCGTGGCGATTTGTTCGGGGGAGGCGGCTCGCGCAGCGGGCTTGTGCACACGGAACCGGCCGTTGATGATGGAGCGGCCAGAAACGATTGCGCTTGCCAGTAGGGGAGTGGGCGCAGCATGTGCGCCTCGGTCACTTCGTTGTCTCACCCTTGCCCCCGCGTCCCCGTCGTGAGTCGGCCAGGGTCAGCGTTCCGGTAGCTCCATCAGTGGAGGAGCGTCTGACCCGTCCGCGTCGTCGTCATCATCATGACCGATGACCGACTCCTGGAGAGGGCAATCGCTGTTGTCGCTCAATTGGTGGGAGTGGAGTGAGGTCGGGTCCTCGCGGGTTGACTCCTGGGCGGGGGAGTCTTCAAGGTCACGTGGTGGACTGATTGCCACGGTTGCCAGGGTGCGCTCTGGGTGGCCGACGAACACGATTGCTTGTCCCTGTGGGAGGCTCCGGAGCGTGTCCGGAGCCACGATGTACTCGTGTACCTCGCGCAGTGAGCCCATGCCGGAGGCTGCGTCTTGGCGGCCGAGGATGCCAGTTTCCGAGGTGAGCTGCACAGTCTCTTTCCAGACCTCGTGCGTGCCGAAGTGGTTAGCCCACTTCTCGGGGCTGTCACCGCGCTGCTGGTGCAGGACAATGACGTTGGCATTGTCGAGCACCGCGGAGGCGAACTCCTCAGAGACTCCTGCTAGATCGGCGTGCAGTGTCTGGGAGGCGAGGATCACTGCTCCGCCGGCGGAGCGGGCTCGGGCGTAGAGTCCGGCGACCAGAGAGCCGCCAAGAGCTGAGAACTCATCGAGCATGGTCAGGGCCATGCCGTGGTGCTGGTGCTCGTCGTAGAAGTCCACTGGCATGCGTGCTAGGGACTTTTCGAGGTCTTGGATGGCTAGGTTGCCGAGCTGACGCGACGTGCCGGCGTCGCTAAGACCTAGGGAGAAGAGCACGAGGTCTCCGGCACGGATGGCCGCCTGCAGGTCGATGGTCCGGTCATCGGCAGTAAGAACTTTTCCGGCTGGGCCTTCGGCGATGAGCGCGAAGCGTGTGTAGATGCCGTACACGTCGCGTCGTAGCGAGTCGACTTCCTTCACCTCGGCCAAGAATGCTGCCAGCTGTCGTGCCAGTGGGGGAGTGAGGCGGTCTCGTTGCTTGCCCAGGGTTTGTAGGTTCATCAGGCGCACGAGATCGGGCAGGTCGCGCCGCCAGGCGCGGCGGGCGCCGTCGATAGTGTCCACTTGGTGCCGGTCGGCAAGGTCTACGAGGACATTCGATACCAGGCGCAGGAATCGCTCCCCGATGGCGCGGTAGTGCGGTTCGCTGAACCCGCCATCTGCGGCGTTCGATTCGGTCTCCATGAGCAGCGATGCCAGCTCATCGCCGGTGCCGTACCGGAAGGGGTTGTAGTGCGCGTCCTGGGGGTTGCCGGTGATGATGTGCACGCGGCGACCCGAGGCGACTGCCAGCCGTTCTACGAACGCGCGCATGCCCCGGTCGCCCTTCATGTCGATCATCACGAGGCCAACCCCCAGGGGCCTGGCATCGGGATCGAGGATCAACTGATCCAGCAGGCGCCGTAGCGTGGTGGATTTGCCGAAGCCCGTGGGGCCACCAACCACCCCATGCATCCGAAGTGCTGATCCTGGGATGGTAAATGGTTCGGCGGTGTGGCCGTCAATGCCCAGGCGTACCTCCAGTGCATCTGCCGTGCGTGGCGCGTGGTGCAACTTCTGCGCCACACGGCCGCGGTGGTCGATCCGGCGGGCGGCTCGCCGCACGCGGCGTCGTGAAGCCGGGCGAGTCTTTGAGCGCCAGGTGGCACGGTAACGGGCTCGGTAGGCAAGCACGATGCCGGCCAGGAGAGCGCCGAAGCAGACTCCAGCAGGTATCTGCCAGACCAGCCAGGTCAGCCACCGGTCACTGACGACTCCCAAGATGGGCTCATAGCTGCGCTCTTGAATGGCCTCGCCGGCGGCTGCGAACAGTTCCCGCCAGACGGTGTTGTAGCGGGCTACCCATCCCACGATGAGAGCGACCACAGTTGCCGCTGCGCCGCTGAGCACCAGCCACAGCGGGCGTAGAATCCGCGCACGGCTGAGCAGCAGGAGAAGCAGCCACATCACGACTACTGCGACGGGATTCAGAATCGCCAGCACCACACGCGCCACGCGCAGCATAGCGCCCCACTGCGTGACCTCGCCGTCCTTAGAACCCACTTGCTGGAACAGTGGGAGCGCCGGCTGACGCTGCTTGTTCGAAGCCATCCTCAACCCCCGTGTGCCGGTAACTCTTGCAGAACTATCGGCCGCCGGCCGTTGCGCTCTAGAGCGATCGCGTTTGCTTCCTCAGCTGCTCGGGTCACGGAGTCGCGCACGCTCTCGGCCGGGTAGTAGATGGCTCCCCGGTAGGGCTCCGCTTCCGCATAACCAAGCATCAGGCGCACCAGCCGCCGATGCTCCTTCCGGGAAAACTCCACCTCATGACCCCACGCTGCGCCCTGATCATTGACCGTCACAATGTCTGGATATGCCCGAGAGTGCTTGACCCGCTCCGGGATCTCGATGGAGTAGTGCGCTGGCACCGTCTGGAACTGATTCCCGGTTTCGCTACGACGTATCTCCCGCTCTGTGATGAGCCTGTGCGATCGCACGCGCTCGGTGGTGAGCCAGTGAGCCACATCGAGCACCCGCAGGTCGTGGCGTATATCGGCAAACTTGGGCGAGACCACCGCCCCGGTGAGTCCAACGAGTTGCATCCCTGCGCGGCTGATCCAGTACAGACGTGGCTCCTCCGCGAGAACACGCTCATACTCCACTAGTCCCAACTGATGCAGCGCCCGCATCCTTCGATCTACCGAGGTAGGTGGGGCAGACTCACCACGCGCGACGAACTCCCGCACGATGGCAGGTGCGGTCACAAAGCGCCACCGCGCGATCCACTCCAGCCATCGCAGATCGCGACTCGTCACACGACTGCCGGTCTGTGACCTCATGCTAACTCCAGCCCGAGAGGGCGCAGCAGCGCGGCGCGCAGCGCGCGGGCTCGCGCCGCTGGCGCGAGCGATCGAGCAGAGCAACTTGACCCGCCGAACCAACGGAACCCACTACGCGCCTCGGCTACGACTCGAAACCGCCCCTCGACAAGTAACCACATACCCAACTGGCGTACCCAAGCTAACTGCCCTACGAGACGCAACCACTCCGAAACTCGCGTACGCCACTCAACATGACCTGATCCACGGAACCCACTACGCAACTGTGCTTTTGTTTTTGTCTTTCCCCACCCCATCCTTCCAACCTTCCAACTTCTGTTCCCCACCCACCCTGACCACACATCATCCTCACTGTGCTCACCACCAACACCACACGCATCTGAGGAACGAAGACTGGGTGTGGTGTTGGTGGTGAGCACAGTGTCCTAGCAGGTCAGCGGTGGTCAGGGTGGGTGGGGAACAATCAGCTAACAAACAGGCTGGAATCAGTGTACGCCAGTCTTGGGGTGGGGGAAAGCTGTAGCAGCTCGCCAGTCGCTGAGGCTACCGGCGCCAGCCGGATTATTCAGCGCCGCGGCCACCCATTGCGCGATCAGTTCATCAGGTATGTCCGAATACTCAGCGCAGTACTCAGCCAACGACCCAGAGTAGCCATTCCGGCGCACATCTAGCATCCAGGCGCGGGCTAACTGCCCACTCGGAACTATCCCCTCCTCGGCTGCACCTGATGGTTCCTGCTGCAACTCGCCACGGTCGGTGGCCCGGGCCTCAGCAGTGACAGAACAGCCGCTAAGGGTGCGGAACCAGTCCCTCACAGATCGTGACCTTCGAGCGTTGCGGTCACGGTCTGCGCGCTGTCGTGCGCGCTCCTCTGTGGCTGCTCGTCGCCGCTCCCGGACGGCCACTTGCTCAGCCTCCTGACGTTGCGTCCGGGATGGAGCCGGGCGGCCGGTCGCGTCGGTCCAGTCACTAAGCCGATGGGCCATCCAGTCACGCAGCCGCTTTACGCCATCGGTGGCGTCGTAGGGCCAGGGTGAGTTGGTGGAGAGCTTGAAGTCGAGGGCGTGGAGCACATCTCCAGTAGTCCACCCTGCCGCAAAGTATGGGCGAGACACACTCGCGATGGCCTTTGCTGTCATGGGACGGAGCGACAGGGTGTCGTGACGCATCCGCTCAGCTGCCACGAGGCGCTGTCCTTTGCGCCTTGGCGTCGCTTGAAGCGACCACATCGGGTCATTCCGCAATTGTTCCCAGCGGGACCGGTCCGGGTGCGGCGTTGCCGCACCAATGGGCTGGCCGCGCAGCGGCTCCGAGTGGTTCTCCCCCTCGCGCGCACGGGAGGAGTTAGTTTCCTCTACATAAGGTGACCTAGGGGGAGGGGAGACAGTTAGCCCAGGCTGCGTGAGCGCATACACCGCTGCTTCGTTGGCCGGCTGCTGGGCTCCGGTGACTTGCCCGATGCAGTTCTCCGGACTGGTGGTGCTCCAGGCGCCCCCCGGGGCATACTCGCCGCGGCGGCCGCCTGCAACGGTCGCTAGCAGCCCAGCCTCGTGCAGCCACCGGACGACGCGAGTGACTGTGCGCTCACTGCGCACCACATCGCCTCTAGCTGCCATCACTCGGCGAGTCGGCCTACTCGTGCGCGAAGCCCAGTCAGTGCACAACAGGAGAACACCCACCACTGCCAGTACGGATGCTCGGAAGTCTGCCCGCCGGCGCTGCGCCCCTAGGGCCTGCTCGACCAGCTGCACATAGGCGCGGTGACTCCGCCGCTCCAACAGGACAACTCCAGCAGCATCAACCGCGGCAGCAACTTGCAACGGTGAAGACTCACGCGACCGATGGACGCGGCGGCGTCGCCGCGCGGGCCTCTCCTGGCGTGGATGCATGCGCACAGCGGCGCAATCCGTTACAGTCATGACTAACTCCTCTCGGACGTGCCGAGGGTGTGCTGATCAGAGGCTCTGACCGTGTGGCCGCCAAACCGTGGGTCAGAACCTGTGAATCTTGGAAGCGGAGCCCGCCCCCTCTAAGGGGGCGGGCCGCTTTGTGTCTACGACACGATGCGATTGTTCGGAACGTCGAACAGCGCCTCCGGTGCCTCGGTGGTCAGGGACAGCGCAGGGCCGGCGAGATGCTGGCGCACAAGAGCACTCATGTACGCCGTGAGCGTCACACCTGCGGCCTCTGCGCGGGCTTGGATGGCTTCGGCATCAGCCACGGGCACGCGCGCCGGTAGAAGCTTCCGGTCAGGAGCTTTAGCGCGCATGTGTCCCACACTACACAACTCTGTAACAGCCTGTAATAGTTACTGCGAGACGGCGTGTCGCTCCCGTTCCAGGTACCGGTAGATGGTCGCTCGGGATACGCCAAGGGCTCGTGCTACGTCCGCGACCTGAGCAGTGGGTCGTGCTAGGAGTTCGTCGGCGGCGGCGGCGCGAGCCGGGGTCATGACGGTTGGGCGGCCGCCGCGCCGCCCACGGCGGCGGGCGGCCGCCAGCCCTGCTCGCGTGCGTGCGCGGGTGAGATCGGCGGTGAACTCGGCGACCGCTGCGAACACGTGGAACACCAGGCGGCCGCCGGGCGTGGTGGTATCGAGAGCTTCGGTCAGGGAGCGGAACTCAATACCGCGCTCTTCCAGCTCCGCCAGCAGGCGCACCAGGTGCTGCACGGATCGGCCCAGGCGGTCCAAGCGCCAGACCACTAGCACGTCGCCTCGGCGGGCGTAGGCGAGCAGCTCGGCCAACTCGGGACGGTCGTCCCGGCGGCCGCTGACACGCTCGGTCCAGGTGTGCTCTACGCCGGCGTCTTCGAGAGCGTCGAGCTGGAGCGAGGGATCTTGCAGGTCAGTGGACACCCGCGCGTAGCCAAGAAGAGTCATGCCTGGACCGTACGGAACTCGTGACCTGTTCCGCGGGCCGCCGCGCGGTTCCGGACACGGGATATGCAACGGCGTGGCGAGCGTGTCGCCCGCCGCCCGCCAAGGTGCGGCAAAAACGATCGTTACCGGCCGCCCGCACCCTCCGCGCGCCCGGCTGCGCTGCATGCGGCCTGGATGGCGCGCTCTCCCGACGAAGAGGAGGAGCCCAGCCAACTGCCAAACCCCACAAAGCCAGCAGCGCCGACCACAGCAACGATGAACAGCGACAGCCTCAGCCCCTCGTCCTTCAATGGCAGTATCACGGCCACAGACACCAGAACCAGAGCAAAAACCCCGAGCGCGGCCACCGCGCGCCCCAGCCACCTCACGTAATCCTCACTCGTTCTGGTCAAGTCGGCGCTCTCATCCTCTCGCGCCGTCTCACGCAGAATTCGCCTAAACATCAGCGCGCCGCAAGCAGTACTGACCGCGGCCAGCAGCGCGAGCACCAGGATCACTACCGGCACGAACCTTATAACCACATCGACCGCCTGCACTGGCCAACCTCCTACTCATCCTCAAGCGTGTCACTATCAGGCGAGTCATCTCCCTATCGGCCGGGCGACCGAACCCATCCAGGACCACCTCTCCCTCGGGCGTTGCAGCCCAGTCGAGTGCATCCCTCCTCGCAATCACCAGACGGGTTGTAGCCAGGAACAGGTTCACCGCAACTATCACAGGCAGCCACGTGTGAAACAGGGGAACTAAGATAGTCAACACAACATCGGACGGCATGAACTCTCCTCCCTCAAAGCCGAATATGCCACCACCCACTGACAGTGACGAGACCGCTCCATCGTCCGACCTCAGATGGTCAGTCTCTAGGCCCGGTGGTCAAGGGCGCCTGCGGCGTCACGATGTGATGGGCTGCGCCCACCCTGGACAACCGGGCCTAGAGACTGTTGGGCGGCGGTTATCGGACGATGGGGGCAACTGACCATTACGGCATCCCTACGGCCACGAGCAGCCAGAAGACACCGGTAACAGCGGTGATGCCGGCAACAGCCCAGATCACCCCGGGCGGGACTCGCACGTCGAGCTTGAACACTGCGAACCCGCCGAGCACTAGCAGCACCACTCCCACGATAGCGACAGTGCCAGCAATGCCGGCCAGCTGGTCGAACGCATCGGCCAGCGGCTCGGGAAACCGCGGCTCTACATCATCCATAGCCTCCACCCCCTAGCAGTTGACACCTAGGCGTCAGTCGGCCACGGGTAGAGCGTGCTGTGACGCACCAGGTGCGCCTGCCCGTCCTGGCCGAACTCGACACCGCCGTGTTCGTGAGAACCTCCGGCGTGAGCGATCGCCGCCAGCAGGATGTCGAGCCCCTCGCGGTCCAGGCCGGTAACCTCCTCGGCGAGGTTCACCCGTTCCTCACCGATCAGCGATGCGGCCAGGTGAACGATCAGCAGCTCCGTTCCTGCTTCGAGCGGGTACATGCCCTTAGCCCAGGCGCGCAGCCGGCCGGCCGGCCAGCGTGGTTGTCGTCGTTGTCATGGGGTCCTCCTCAGGTAGTGGTATTGAATGCGCGGGCCGATGATGGCAACGGCCATACCTA
>Ga0079226_10000864_pt1 | contig 22479 bp, 15 predicted proteins | sample Poulit2014_FD_76345 | JGI IMG/M metagenome (GOLD analysis project Ga0079226, IMG submission 76345) | Agricultural soil microbial communities from Georgia to study Nitrogen management - Poultry litter 2014 | ecosystem: Environmental > Terrestrial > Soil > Agricultural land | place: USA: Georgia...
CCCAATGAAAAGTTGTCGGAATAGCACAATCAAAAAAATCAACAACAGCCAACGCTCGATCGACCTTATTTGCTATATCGCCAGCAAAATGAAGCCGTGTAATTCCTTGTTCTAAACAAAAATTGCGCAGCATGGCAAGTTCTTTATCATTCAAGTGATTTATATCCACATGTAAATCTGAAATAATGGCTAGTTTTCCCAAAACACTCTTCCTCTTTATCTAGTTCTCTTTATTTGATTCATTGACTCTTTTCTAATATGACACGGTTTAACTTTTTCTGCAAGCCATCTTCGGTCGAATTTTGTATTATCATTAAAACTATGGAACAACTCATTGATTACTTTTGAAACCGTTTGTGAATGTGTTATACTATGAACAAGAAACCTATGAGGAGTGAGCTTATATGCCTGATGATTTAAATAAGCGTTTAGAACAAAGTCAATACGGAACGCCAAAAGTAAATCCAGACGAACAAAGAAAATATTTGGGAACATTTCGTGAACGTTGCTATATCAGCATGACGCTTTCTCAAATGGAAAAAACAAATAATAAAGAACAGTTGCAAAAACATCTCGCTGATTATTCTGAAAGTTCACTTTTGATCAATGGACGTTTGCCCGAAGATTTACAAGAAACTTATATTGCCATTGCTACTCAATCCCAAAAAAAGTTTACAGTCGTCGATGGTCAATCGCCTAAAGAAAAAGACCCTATAGGACTTCTAGTCATTAGTTCTCATGCAGTAAACGAAGACGTCATCGATATTGAAAAAAAATTTGCTAACAAATCCCCTATTCATCAAGAAAAAAAGGAAACAAAGAAAAGCTTTTGGAATCAATTATTTCGTTGATTTTATTTTTGCTACCAGTTGCATAGAATAAAGGAGGAGAATAAGATGCCACAACCAACATATGGTCAATTAAAAAAAGAGTTAACCGAAGTACTCGACATCCATATTGATCTTTTAAAAGAAGCGACTTTTATTGCATCAGAAGATTTGGATGCTGTCATGTTAATGATGCGTAGTTTTGGATTTATGCTCGATCGTGCTCCTGAAGTACTGCTTGAAGAAGATCCTGAAGAAATGAATTTTTTGATGTTTGAGTATTACAGCCTTTTACACGAACTGAAGTATAATCTGCGTTTAAATTATCCTCACGCAAAAATTCAAGACCGTACTTTGGTTGAAATTGTCGATTTCTTTCCAACAACTTATGACAAAGTAATGAAACAATGGTGGGAAGCTCTGACAGGTCTTCGCGTTGATGATAGTAAACAAACAATTGAAATCAAAAACATCTAATTTAAAAGCGTCCAGCTTAAGAAGCTGAACGCTTTTTTTATTCTTCAAATGCTTCAGGAAATAAGAGTTCTAAAACATCCAGCGTCAAACGATGGCTTTTTCCTTTGTAAGGGTAAATGTGCATATGCATCATTGGATTAAAGTTAGCTTCGATGATGCCATAAGAATTTTTTTCAGTAATAGGTCGCTTAGTGTCAGGGACAATTAAATCTAGTCCACAAATAGTAGCTCCTAACGCTTTTGTTGCTTTTACTGCGATTTCTTTGTAACCGGCAGAGAACTGGTCAGTTACATCGATTGAATCGCCGCCTGTGCTAATATTCGAATTTTCACGTAAGTAGACCATGGTTCCTTTTGTTGGGATTGCTTCTTTTGTATAGCCTTGTTCTTTTAACATCAATTGTTCTGTTTCTTTTAATTCGATTTTTTCCAAGGGACTTTGATAGCCTTTTTCTCGTAACGGATCTTCATTTTTTTTAGCAACCAAAGCTTCAATAGAATGGATACCATCACCCACAACGTTGGCAGGAACTCTTAGCAGAATTGCTTTGACTTCATCTTTAACCACAAAGAAACGATATTCCTGCCCAGGTAGAAATTCTTCAATCAAAATTGCTGTATCTTCTTGAAAAGCTAATTGAACCGCTTCTTGATAATCTGAAAAGTTGGCACCTTTTTTAAAGATTGAAATTCCCAATCCGTAATTTGTTGATTTTGGTTTAATAACAAATCCTACATTCGCATACTTCAAATACTCTTTTTCAGCTTGTTTAATCGTGGTGTACTCACTACCAGTTGGTACTTTAAAGCCAGTTTTTGCCAAAATTTTCTTAGTCACTGTTTTGTTTTCCATAATCAAAGGTGCAATATAGGTATCTTTACTAGTCATATTGCCATTTTTTACAAATTCTACCTGTCCTTGAAAAGACAATTTGATGAATTGATCTTGTTCATCTAAAACTTCTTGCCCGATTCCTTTTTGAATCGCATCAAATAATAAGAGTTGTGTCGATAGTTCCATTGACTCATATCCGGCTAATTGATAAGGTTTTTCCCATGCTTTTTCTTGGTTTTCTCTTCCTTGTAAGACAGCAAATTCTTTTTGTGAAGACTTTTGACTCATTTGATACAAACGACCGGATAATGTCTGACTCGGATCTTCTAGCATTTCTTTTAAATGGGAAAAGAGGTCCTCTGAAACAAACAATTCATACTTTTCGACAAACTTTTCTAATTCTGCAATTTTTTCTTCCGCTTCATTTTTATACTTGGTCTCTTTTAAAGGATGTTCTAAGGCAACTTCATCATTTTTCGTATCTCCTTCTTTAATCCATTGATCACTATCCTCCTTTTCATCTTGGCAAGCCAAGAATAAAAGAAAAACGTGTAAAAATTGAACTTGTTCAGGACTGATACCATAAGTCTCAAATGGATTTAGATCGATATTACGAAGTTCTATATAGCGAATGCCTGAAGTAGCAAGATCAGACATTTTTTTACCACCACGTAAACGAACTGGAGCATAGAACTCTTTATCTTCTAATAATTTACCTGTTTCCACCATTTTATCTAAGTCTTCTAAATACTTTTGAATCGAAGCATAACTAACCTTGACATCTTCATGATTTGTATACCCATAGTGACTACTTCTTATACTTCGAACCGGCTCTTTAGGACCTTCCTCATCTTCAAAATATCGAGGTTGACTAAGTGGCGAGGCACCATAAAAATAAGTGACCAACCAACGATAATGAAGATAATTTCGGGTAACTTTTAAATAAAGGTCTGTTTTAAAATGGAGATAATCCTTATATTCATTTTGCATATCAAACATTGCTTTTACCAATGTTTCTCCAAATTCAAAGTTAAAATGGATTCCACTGACCATTTGTTTTCGACGACCATATATTTTAGCTAGATGCCGTCGATACAATACATCTGAAAACTCATCAAGTTTAGCAATTTTAATATCTATTTCTTTTTCTGGCAAAGCTGGTGGCATGCTTAATGGCCATAACATCTCATTTTGAGGCATCGAACGATAGCTAACGTCATGAATCGCTGCTAATTGTTGAAACAACTCCTCATCGCTTTCTGTGACTGGAGTAATTAATTCCATTTGTGTTTCGGAAAAATCCGTCTGAATATAAGGATGATACGAACGACTACCTAAAGCTTCGGGATGATCAGTCCTCACTAGATCACCATCTAGTGTCACTCGTTGACTTTCTTTTTCAATACCATAACGGACACTCATTCTATAAGGTTGTACTTCTTTTTTTTCTAAAATTGATTGGATATCCATACAAAGATCCCTTCTTTAGTCATTTACTACCGCTATTATAACAGAGAAAGAAGAAAGAGGGTTCACTTTTGTTTCTCTATAGCGTTTTTTAAAGGAATCAATTACCTACTGGAAAAGATGTTCATTTTTTTAGTTTCATAAAAAAACTTCTGAAAGATTTTTCTTCCAGAAGTTTTTTGTTTATTCTTCTTGTAATAAACCTTTGAATAAGCCTACCACAAATTGATTTGGATCAAAGGTTTCAAGGTCATCGATTCCTTCTCCTAATCCAACCAATTTTACCGGTAAATGTAATTCATTACGGATAGCTAATACGATTCCGCCTTTAGCTGTGCCATCTAGCTTAGTCAAAACCAATCCTGTGACATCTGTAGTTTCTTTAAACTGCTTGGCTTGGTTCATTGCATTTTGCCCTGTCGTAGCGTCAACAACTAGAAGCACTTCATGGGGTGCACTTGGATCTTCGCGTTTGATTACCCGATTGATTTTATCCAATTCATTCATCAAGTTAACTTTATTTTGCAAGCGTCCCGCTGTATCTACAAGTAAAATATCGACCTCTTCTGCTTTGGCTCGAATCATTGCATCATAAACAACAGCAGCTGGATCTCCTCCCGCTTTGCCATGAACAACCTCAACCTCTGAACGTTCTCCCCAGACAACCAATTGATCGATTGCACCTGCTCTAAACGTATCTGCGGCTGCTAACAAGACTTTTTTTCCTTCTTGTTTTAATTGATGGGCTAATTTTCCAATACTTGTCGTTTTTCCTGTTCCATTAACACCTACAAACAGTAAGACAGTTAATCCGTCGTTTTGATAATTGATTGCATTGACTTCATCGATTCCTTCTGCCTCATAAAGATCGACCAATTTTTCAATTATAGCATTTTGTACAGCAGCTGGTTTTTTCGCGTTCTTTAACTTTACTTCTTGTCGTAATTCGTCAGCAATTTTCATTGATGTTTCAAAACCGACATCAGCACCAATTAAAGTTTCTTCTACCTCTTCAAAGAAATCTTCATCGACAGATCGAAAGTTAGCAAATAACTCATTCATTCGATCTTTAAATGTTTTTCTAGTTTTTATTAGTCCTTTTTCATATTTTTCTTGAGAGTTGATTTCTTCTTCAACCGGTTTATTTTCTACAGGTTCTATTGGTTGAACGGTCTCTTTTACTTCGTCTGCTTGTTCATATAACTGATCTGCCTCATTTTGTTTTTCTTCTGCTTGTTCATTTTGAAACTCAGCTTCTAGCTTATTGGCATCACTTTGTATTTGATTGGCCTCATCTTGTAATTCTTCTGACTCTTTTTGAGCTTCTTCTTGGATCTCTTCAGTTGTTTTTTCGGCTTCTTTCTCTTTACTGAAGGCATTTTTTATCTTATCAAAAAGTCCCATTATTTTTTCAGCTCCTTTTAGTGCAATACATGGTCTTCAATAACTTTTGCCACGCCGTCTGCTTGATTGGAGACAGTTACCTTATCAGCTGCTGCTTTCACAGCGGGAATAGCATTATCCATCGCCACACCAACTCCGGCAAAACGAATCATTGGCAGATCATTTTCTTCATCGCCAATTGCCATGACTTCAGAAGACGTTATCCCAAGTTCTTTCATCAATAATGAAATGCCATACGCTTTATCTATTCCTTTGGGCATAAATTCCAATAGGTTTTTTCTTGATTTAATCACTTCAAATTTTTCATGAATTTTTCTTGGTATCAGGGCAATTTGTTGATCTAAATACGTTTCTTCAATAGCCACAACCGCTTTATTATACAGTCTATTTTCTGTTAATTCATCGATTCTTGTTTTTTCAAAAAGTAATAAGGGATTCAGCTGTTGATAAATCGATTGATACTGTAAAGACGTGGGTAACTGCAAAACAACATCATCTGATAAAACATCTAACGGAAGGTCTAACTGTTGACTAAGTTTGATTAGTTCTTTGAGTTCCCCAAATGAAAGAGCCGCTTTATCCATGACTTTTCCGGTGTCATTTCTTTGTACCAATCCACCATTAAAAGTAATACTGAAATCTCCCGGTTCTAATAAATCTAACGTTTCAAGATAAGGCGTGATTCCTCTTAAAGGACGTCCCGTACAAATCACTATTTTTATTCCTTGTGCTTTTGCTTTTTTTATTACGTCTTGGTTTTTTTTAGAAATTTTTTTATTGTCGTCTAAAAGTGTGCCGTCTAAATCAATGGCCACAAGTTTTATCATGTCTTTCTCCTTGTCATTTGCTTATCTTTTCTTGAGTGATCTGTCCACTTTCGGAAACTTCTTCAAGGCGAACCGAAACAATTTTGGATACGCCCGACTCTTCCATGGTAACACCATATAAAACGTCAGCAGCTTCCATCGTTCCTTTTCTATGAGTGACCACAATAAATTGCGTGCCATTTTGAAATGACTGCAAGTAATTGCCAAATCGTAAGACATTGGCTTCGTCTAAAGCCGCTTCAACTTCGTCTAATACACAAAAGGGAACTGGTCGTACTTGAATAATCGAAAATAATAAAGCGATGGCCGTTAACGCACGTTCTCCCCCAGAAAGCAAACTCAAACTTTGCAATTTTTTACCAGGCGGTTGTGCCTCAATTTCGATACCTGTATTTAATAAATCATGAGGATCTGTCAATATCAGTTCTGCTCGACCGCCACCAAACATATTAGGAAAAACCACTTTAAATTCTTGACGAATGGCTTCAAAGGTTTGTCCAAAACGTGTTTTGACCTCTTCATCCATTTCAGACATGGTGTGAAACAGTTGCTCTTTTGCCATCAACAGATCATCTCGTTGACCACCTAAAAATTGATACCGCTCATTTACTTGTTCATATTGCTCAATGGCATTTAGATTAACTGGGCCAATAGCCTCAATACGCCGTCTTAAAGATTGAATTTCTTCTTTTACTGCAGGATCTTTTTTAATTGGTTCATCCTTTGCTTGAGCTGCCTCAAACGTTAGATGATATTCTTCTTGCAAGTATTGTAAACGATTATCTAGTAAAATTTCCGCACTATTTTTTTCAACCTCTACTTGTGTTCTTTTACTAAGATTTTCTTTTTGCTGCGCATGAAGACGAGTCAATTCATCATCTTTTTGACTAATTTTTTGTTGAATGCTATAACGTTCTTCACGAATTTCTTGTAATTCTTCCTGTAATTTTTCTTTGCGATCACTCAATTCAGTGACTTGTTTTTTCAAACTATTCTCATTGAGTTCATGATCTGAAAAATCTGATGTCAAGGCTTGAAGTTGACGTTGAAAGGATTCTTTTCTGGCTTGTTGTTCATTATAAGAATGATCACAGGTTTTGATTCTTTCTTGTAAATGCATGGTTTGTTCTTTGTGGACAGCAAGGTCAGATTTCAAATCAGCAAGCTCTTGTGTCAATGCCGTTCGTTTTTCTTCAATCATATCTTCTTTTGCATCTAATTCTTGAATTTCTTGATCGATACGACCTAACTCAGTAGCAATGTCTGATTGCTCTTCTTCTAGTTTATTTTTTTGTTCTCGGTAGTCTTCTAAAAACTCATCCATTTCCCGAGTTTCAAATTCCAGAGCTTTTTGTTCTTTTTGCAAGCGATCATACTCTTCTTGTAAGTGTTGCTTTTTATTATTGATATTCTGTTCATCCATCCGCAATTTTTCGCCATGATTGCGCAGAGATTCTAGCTGTTCTTGATTTTCTTTTACATTTTTTTCAAATTGTTGGACCTGTCGCTCAGTTGTTTGTAGACGGTTATCTAAACGAGACTTTTGTTCTTTGAGTTGTTGCAACTCATTTGTTTGAGAAAATAGATTACCTTTGTTGCCACGTTTAGTAGCCCCACCAGTCATCGATCCTCCGGCATTCATAACATCGCCATCTAAAGAAACCACACGATAGCGATAATGAACAGCTCGAGCTAAAACATTGGCACTATCAAGGTCTTCTGCAATCAAAGTTGTTTTTAAGAGATTTTCAACGACTGGACGAACCGTTTCTGAGAAAGTAACCAGTTCACTAGCAATTCCTACAAAACCGTCTATTAGTTGTGCTTGAGAAATTATTCCAGCAGAAAGTTGTCGTCCTTTAATCGTTGTTAATGGTAAAAAAGTGGCTCTGCCGGCACGCTGTTGTTTTAAATAAGTGATAGCCTCTCTTGCATCTGCTTCATTTTCTACCACAATATGTTGAGCAGCGGCACCTAAAGCTGTTTCGATAGCCATGGTGTATTCTTGTGGCACATCCATTAATTCAGCAACAGCCCCAACGATTCCTGGTAACTGCTCTTTATGTTGCAAGATAGCGCGGACCCCTTGGTAAAATCCACTATAGTTTTCTTGGATATCTTGTAAACTTTTGATTCGAGCTTTTACTTGTTGCCGTTCATTCATCAATTGATACATTTTTTGTTGCGTTGCTTGGAGTTCCTGTTGTTTCTCTTTGTTTTTATCTTGAGCTTGTACATAAGCTTGCCGCTCTTTGGTTAATTGTTCTTGAATTGCTTGTGCTTGCTTTATGATCGTTTCAAGTTGACTTTTTTTATCCGCTGTTTCTTTTGTTACTGTCGCTTTTTTTTGTAGTGTGTGTTGATTTCTCGCCGTTTCTTGTTGATAGTTCTTATCAAGGTTTTTTCGTTCATTGCCGTTTTCTGCTTGTTCTTGTAATTTGTCAACGTAGTGGCTACGAAGCTCTTCCATCAGCTCTTTCGCTGTTTTTTGATATTTCTGTAATTCTTTGGCAACATTTACTTGTTTTTTTTCAATTTCTTGCGTCTCGCCATTTTTTTGAGAAAGCTGTGAAATCAATTGACTTTTTTCTGTTTCAAACTGATCTAGTTTAGTGTCGATTTCAGTTAAAATTTCTTGGTATTCTTGACTACTTTTTTGAGTATGCTTGGATCTTTCTAAAAGTACTTCTTGTTGTCCTTCCGCTTGTTTTAATGCTTCGACAACACGAAGATGATTTTGATTTCCTTCTTCTAAAAGAGTGTCAAGCTCACTTCGACGTTTTCGTTTGCTTTGAACGCTTCGTTCTTCTTTGGTAATTAGTTCTGTCAACTCACGCCCTTTTGCATCTAACGTATTCCAAGTCGTTGATGTTTTTTCCCATACTTGCTTGGCTTCTCGCATTTCGGCTACCGTATAAGCCACATCAACTTTTGAAAGTTTCTCTTTTAAATGTAAGAATTCTTGTGCTGCTTTCTTTTGAACCACTAAAGGATCTAGTTGTTCTTTAAGTTCATAAATGATATCTTGAAGACGATCAAGATTATCTGCTGTTTCAAAAAGTTTCTGTTCCGCTTGTTTTTTTCGTTGTTTGTATTTCAATACTCCAGCGGCTTCTTCAAATATTCCACGCCGATCTTCTGGTTTACTGCTAAAAATTGCTTCAACTTTTCCTTGCGAAATAATTGAAAAAGATTCTTTTCCGAGTCCAGAATCCATAAAAAGTTCTTGGATATCTTTCAGTCGACAGGACTGTTTATTTAAATAAAAATCACTTTCACCACTGCGACGTAAGCGACGTGTGACACTAACTTCACTATAATCAATTGGGAGATAATGATCTTCATTATCTAATATAATCGTTACTTCGGCGATATTTAATGATCTACGCGAATCCGAACCTGCAAAAATTACATCAGGCATTTTACCACCACGTAAATTTTTAGCAGATTGTTCGCCCAACACCCAGCGGATGGCTTCTGTTATATTACTTTTTCCACTACCATTGGGTCCTACGATTGCTGTTACACTATTTTCAAAATCAATGACGGTCCGATCAGCAAAAGATTTGAACCCTGCTATTTCCATTCGTTTTAAATACACCTATGTTCCCCACTTACTTTTTGATTTGAAGTAACGCATTACTAGCTGCCTGTTGTTCGGCTAGTTTTTTTGATTTCCCATGACCTTTTCCAATCAATCGATCATCACAATAGACATTGATCCAAAAGGAACGATCATGAGCTGGCCCTTCTTCTTTGACCAGTCGGTAATCAATAAGACAATCTCCTGAGCGTTGCAACACTTCTTGCAGTTGTGTTTTATGATCCATCTCATGTGAAAAAGCACCGGCATCCACTTTTGGATAGACGACTTGTTTTAGAAAAGTTTCCACTACTTGTAAATTTTGATCTAAATAGACAGCTCCTAAAAATGATTCAAATAAATCACACAGTAAAGACGCTCGCGCTCTTCCACCTGAAATTTCTTCTCCTTTGCCTAGTAAGATATACTCATCAAAATGACATTCCTTAGCAAATTTTGACAAGCTATCTTCACAAACCATGGCAGCTCGAAGTTTTGTTAACCTGCCTTCAGGGACGTTAGGGAATTTACAATATAAAAACCGTGAAACTAATAATTCTAAAACAGCATCTCCTAAAAATTCTAAGCGTTCGTTGTCTTCTAATTGCAACGTGCGATGCTCATTCGCATAAGATGAATGAGTAAAAGCTTGTTCGAGTAAACTGACGTTTTGAAACTCAATATTAAAATGTTCCTTTAATTCTATGATCAGCTGTTTATCCATTTTTTCCAATCCTTTTCTTTTTATTGACCTTCTTACATTATACTGAAGTTTGGTCAATTATGAAATAATTCTCACCAATTCTTACAATTTATTTTGGAAGAATTTTCTAAAAATATCAAAACAGCCAGACAATTTCAGTCTGGCTGTTTTCAATGGATTATTTATGCATTTGCTTCTTTTCGATAAGTATCTAATTCAGGATCATTTCCATAAACATAATGTCCAGGAATTACCTCTTCAAAACGTGGTTTATCTGTAGAATAATCATGCATATCAGGATCATAAACAAGAAGTTCTTTCTTACGAGCTAACAATGGATCAGGAATTGGTACAGCAGACAAAAGAGCTTTTGTATATGGATGTAATGGATGTGTGAATAGCTCTTCTGTTTCGGCTAACTCTAAAATACGTCCTGAACGAATCACTGCAATACGGTCTGAGATAAACCGTACTACCGATAAATCATGGGCTACAAATAAATAGCTGACTCCATTTTCTAATTGTGATTTTTTCAATAAGTTCAATACTTGCGCCCGAATCGATACATCCAAAGCTGAAATTGGTTCATCCGCAACCACTAATGAAGGTTGCATAATCAAGGCACGAGCAATTCCAATCCGTTGCCGTTGACCACCAGAAAATTCATGCGGGTAACGATACATGTGCTCTGGAAGCAATCCCACTTTATTAATAATCTTTTCAACTTTTGCTAAACGATCTTCTTCAGAATCAAAGAGGTTATAGTTATATAACCCTTCTGAAATAATATATTCAACTGTCGCCCGTTCATTTAATGAAGCAGACGGATCTTGAAAAATCATTTGAATTTTACGAATCTTATCTTCACGTTCTTTGGCTGAAAGTTTGCCATTGATTCGTTTTCCTTCAAAGAAAATATCCCCTTTACTCGTGTGGTTTAAGCCAACAACTGCACGGGCAATCGTGGTTTTTCCTGAACCCGATTCTCCAACCAGAGAAAATGTTTCCCCTTTATAAATCTCAAAGTCTGCATCTTGGACAGCTACAAACTTTCTCTTTCCTTCACCAAATGTGATTTCTAGATCCTTGGCTGATAAAATCACTTCTTTTTCTTTAGACAACGACTTCCCCTCCATCTTCAATATCAATCCCTAATTGGTCGGTTTGAGAAGCCAATTTTTTATGCAGTCCTTTGATTCCTGCAGGTTTTTCAACTTCAGGAGCACGAGGATCTAACAACCATGTCTTGGCATAATGCGTATCGTTGACTCTAAACATGGGTGGTTCGGATTCAAAGTCAATTTTCATAGCATAATTACTTCGCGGTGCAAAGGCATCTCCTTTTATCTCATGATACAAAGAAGGTGGGGCGCCAGGTACGGAATAAAGTTCATCTCCTCGTTCTGCCAATTGAGGTAAAGCGGAAAGCAAACTCCAAGTATACGGATGGCGTGGATCATAAAAGATATCTTCTACTGTTCCCGTTTCAATAATTTGGCCAGCGTACATCACGGCAACACGGTCCGCAATAGACGCAACTACCCCTAAATCATGGGTGATAAAAATAGTCGTAAATTTATACTCTGCTTGTAATTCACGAATCAGTTCCAAAATTTGTGCTTGAATGGTTACATCTAATGCTGTTGTTGGTTCGTCACAGATTAAAATTTTAGGACGACAAGCTAACGCAATGGCGATAACGATCCGTTGGCGCATTCCCCCTGAATATTGGAAAGGATATTCTTCATATCGCGTTTCAGCATTGGGGATACCCGTACGTTTCATTAAATCAATAGCCATACGACGAGCTTCTTTTTTTGATTTATTTTGATGCTTAATAATAACTTCTGAGATTTGTGAGCCAATTGTTTTGATAGGATTTAATGAAGTCATAGGATCTTGGAAAATTGTAGCAATTTCTTTTCCTCGAATACCTTCCCACTCTTTATCCTTCTTTAATTCTGTTAATTCTTTGCCATTGTAAACAATGGACCCATTTGTTATTTCTCCATTGTCTTCTAGCATACCAGTGAAGGTCCGTGTTAACACGGACTTTCCTGAGCCAGACTCACCTACAATGGCAAAGGTTTCTTGATCTTTGAGCTCTAGAGATACATCACGGATTGCTTTTAATTCCCGATCACGTACTTTAAAACTCACAGAAACGTGTTCTGCTTTTAGTATCGTTTTTTTCTCCATCATGTACCTCCTTACATATGAGTTCTAGGATCAGCAGCATCTGCTAATGTTTGTCCAACAATATAAAGTGAAATTGAAACAAGTGCCAATACGATTACTGGAATCCAAAATAAATATGGATAATTCCCCATGTTATTTGTATAGTCAGAAATCAAACGACCTAATGAAGGGACGTTTGCATTCAACCCAACGCCTAAAAATGATAGGAACGTTTCATAGGAAATGTAAGCAGGCAATTCACGAGATAGACTGGTTACAATAACTGATGTCAAATAAGGCATGATATTACGTGGCAATAACCGTTTCATTGGAGTCCCTAACGCTTGAGAAGCTAAATTATATTCTCGATCGCGCATGATCATTACTTGTACACGAATAAAATAAGCCGTACCTAACCAACCAGTGATACACATGGCAAAAATCAAGTTCCAAAAACCATTACCGAATGAATAAGACAAGACCATTACGATTAAAAGTTGAGGGATATTACTAATCACATTGTAAACTTCAATCATAAAGCGGTCGATTTTTTTCGAAAATCCCCAAACAGCTCCAATGATCACACCAATTACAGTATTGATCGTTGTTGCCAAAACAGCAATGGATATTGAAGTTCTGGCACCAGCCCAAACAGCATCAAACAGAGACATCCCATTCTTATCTGTTCCAAACCATTCTTGAAGACTAGGTGGATTATAACGACGACTAAAATCATTGATGTTTTCAACATTCATAAAGTCATACCCACTAAATAGCGGTTGAATGAAAGACATCAGCAAAATAGCAACCATTAAAATCAACATTGCAATAGCAGTTTTACTTGAGAAAAACTTACGGGAAACTGCTCGCCAGTATGAATATTTAGGGGTGTCGATTACTTCTGATTCCAGAGAGTCAGTTTTGACAAACGTAAAATCATCTTTTGTGTGGTTATCACTAACTTCCATGACTACTCTCCTTTATCTGATAGATTAATTCTTGGATCGACTTGTACCATTAATAAATCACCAAACAAATTACTGAAAACAGCAATAATGGTAAAGAAGAAGACGATCCCGATTACTAAGGTATTGTTGTGGGCACTAATCGAATCAGGCAACATTTTACCCATTCCTGGAGCAGCAAAAACTGTTTCAGTGATTGTTGCTCCAGTGATAGCCCCAATGACCATTCCAGGTATTTGGTTCACGATTGGAATTGAAGCATTTTTAAAGATATGTTTTCTTGAGATTTCTCCTGAGCTCAATCCCTTAGCCTTGGCAAACTTCACATAATCTGAAGATTGTTGGTCAATCATGTAACGACGGATCCAAATAACAAGTCCTGAAACTGATAATAAGCCCAGAATTACTGTTGGTAAAACATAAGACCGAATATTTTGCGCACCTAAAGTAGGGAAACTATCTGGCAAGTTCAGCAAACGACTTCCTATAAAGCGGAAGAAATAGATGAAGGCCAAACTTGGTACCGAAATCAGCACCGTTACAATTCCTATCCCAAAGCGATCGACAAATTTTCCTTTAAAACGAGCCATTAATACGGCCGAAGGAATTGAAATCAAGTAGGTTAAAATCACACCGACAAGTCCCATGCGTAAAGAAATTCCGACCATTGATGGATCACGGTGGTTACTTTTAGTAACTACATAATTATCATCAAAGAAATTCTTATCGCGATCGCTCACATTTTTAGTCTGTTGATATCTTCTAGAATAAACATCGATTGATGATCTAGATACTTTACCATTGGAAAATTTTGTTTCTTTACTATCAGCTTTTCCTTGGCCGTCTGTCATGACGTCGATAACATTTTGACCTGCAAAGGTTGGATAAGAATAACCCAAATTCATATGCAAGAAGTTTTGATGAATATAAGGAAATTGACTATTGAAATAAATTTGATACTTGTATTCCGTTCCTGAACCAACTAAGGCCCATCCAACCAATTCATCTTTTTGAATTTTAAGGGAACGTTTTAAATCCGGATTGTCTGGATCTTTGATTTTCCAGGGATGGTCCAATTCAAACATATTTCCATAAAATCGTCCGACACGTCTCCACAATGGAATCTCTTTGGTGGCGTAATAATTGCCGCTGATTTGAAATTCTTGGAGATCCCAATCATTTTCATCGGCCCATTTTTGCAATGTCTCTGTATCCTCAACTGTTGCTTCTGGATATTCTTCACGTACATGGTCGATCAATTGTTTGGAGTTATAATATTCAATATACCCCATGCGCCGAAAAGCAGTATTGGTATACTCGGCTAATTCATCCGGTTTCCCTTTTAATTTACTGTAGTTTGGGTCTTCTTGGAATATCGCTCGCCGTGGGACCATAGTAAAAATTATACCATAGACGATTGTTGTTACTAGAAAAATACTCAAAATTGAGCGTAGTATTCGATTAAACACATATCGTTTCAAGGTCTTCCCTACTTTCTTAATGCGGTTATGTACGTAAAAAAAGGCTAATGCTAGCCTTTTTTCACTTTTAAAACTCTTACTCAGAAAGAACGCCGCCAGTTTCAGCTGCTTTCTTATTACTTTCTTCTTTTTCTGTTTCCCATTTTTCTTTGGCTTGATCATATTGATCAGTCGTCACTGCTTCATCTTGAAGTTGGACGAATTTCAAACGACCAGGAGATCCACCGGCATTTGTTATACCAGCCCAAGAGTAGGAGCCACTAAATGGTACCACATTGGTTACTGCTGGAACACCACCATTAGAATAAATTGGAACTTGCAAGACATTGTCTAATAACCAAGCTTCTGCGTCAGCATAAGCTGTGTAACGCGCATCCACTTCATCCGTTCCTCTAATGTCATTAGCTTTATCTAACAAATCATCAAAATCTGTCAAATTCAAGGCTTTTTTAGCATCTACAGATGGGTCATCCCCTTGAACAGTTTCTGTTCCTTCAAGACCAAGGGTATGCAACATATCGCCATTTTTAGAATTATAAACATTTAAATAGCTCGATGGATCGACAAAGTCAGGACCCCAACCAGAAGCTGTTGAGATATCGAAATCAGAAGCAGCACCAGTTGCTGCTTGATAGGTTGCAGCTAAATATTTATCTTCGCTTAATAATTGGATATCGACAACAACATTATCTGATCCAACAGAGTCTTCAATAGTGCTCTTCAAAGATTTCATGGCACTCACTTGGATATCGGAGTCGCCTCGAACTGGTAAGTCTAGGTGTATTGGGAATTCAACACCATCAGCTTCTAGGGCTTCTTTTGCTTTATCCATATATTCTGCTGCTTTTTCAGCATTATAGTAGCCATCTTGAGCTTCTGAAAAGTCTACATCGCCAAAAGCGTCTTCGTCTAAAGCTTTTGTCTTTTCAGCAACTGTGTCCCCATAAGGTTTTCCGTCGATTGACACAAATTCATTTGGAATCCATGTATTACGTAATGAGTTTTCAGCACCTTCGTCCCCAACGTTTTGCGCATTGTACGAACGTTTGTCAAAGCCAAACAAAATTGCAAGTCTAAAGTCGCGGTTAAGAATTGCTTTTTTCGTTGATTCTTTTTGAGCATCCGTTTCTTTAGAAGTTGCTTCATAACTACCCCGACTAAAGTTAAAGGTCATATTAAACGTAGAAGCACCCGGTTCTGACCAAGTAATACTATCACCATAGTCAGCCGTAACATCTTTATAGCCAGCTGAGTTTGGATAAACTCGAGCCATCGTATAATCACCGTTGGCATAAGATCTAAACAAGCCATCTGGATCTTTTCCATCAAAATACGTCATTTTTACTTCTTGGATATGAACATTATCAGCATCCCAATAAGATGGATTTGCTTCATATTCAATAACAGATTTGGCCGTATTATTTGTCAATAGATAAGGGCCATTATACAAAATACCTTCAGGTTCTGGCGTACCAAAACTATCTTGTTTGGAATCTAAGAAATCTTTATTAACCGGATAAAGAATTCCATAGGTTGTTTTTGAATTCCAATACGATTCAGGTTCATTCAAGGTATATTCTAACGTATAATCATCAACTGCTTTAACACCAACTGTTGAAAAATCATCTGTTTTACCAGCAACATAATCAGACAAACCTGCGATACTGCCTGCAACGATGTATAACGTTTCAGACTGTTCAGCTACGGCATGTTCTAATCCAGTTACCCAGTCATTAGCTGTTACTTCAGCACCATAATCGTTACCTTCGTTGTCTACCCATTGAACACCTTCACGAATATGATAGGTATAAGTAAGCCCATCATCACTAACTTCCCAAGATTCTGCCATAGCAGGAATCAAGTTCCCATACTCATCATTTTCAAACAAGCCATCCACAAAGTTTGTGTAATGTTCATTGTTTGTTGAACGTTGTGAAACCGTGTAGTCCATGTTATCCATGTCTGTTGAATAAACGTAACTGTACACATCTGAAGAACCAGCGTCACTGCCGCCATTATCTCCGCTAGCATTTCCGCTATCATCTGTACCACCACTACCACAGGCGGCCAAGACAAACGTGCTAGCTAATAAAGTAACCAAAAACTTTCTTGCTTTCATGTATACCCCTCCATCTTTTTTTCACTCTCTTTTTTCTCTGAATGTTCCAACAAAATTATCAGAAAATTAGATAAGTATGGAGAAATGATACAAAACTTTTATACATTAGTCAATCATTTTTTAATAATTAATTAATGAACAATGGAATTAAACCGCTTTTTTTGAGTTTTTAGTGAAGAAATGCTAAATTGTTTCTAATATCTGAAAATTATACAAAGCCTTGCAACTTTTCACATTTTAAAAAATTGCACTTTCTTGCAAGCTAAAAAACAAAAAAGTCGATCCTCATCAAAAAGCAGGATCGATTCTTTTTATTTTACATGAGCAGTGATATAATCGACAGCGGCACCAACTGTCTGAAGATTTTCAGCATCTTCATCAGAAATTTCAGTACCGAATTCTTCTTCTAATTCCAAAACAAATTCCATCACACTGATAGAATCAGCATTCAAATCATCCTTGATACTCATAGCATCAGTTACTTGATCTGAATTGATTTCAAAGTGATTGGCGATCACATTGGCTACTTTTGCAAATACTTCCTCACGCGACATTACATTCACCTCCACGTTATTAAGGAACGCTAAAATAAGCTAACTCATATTTTACGAGTTTTCCTTGTGTTTGTCTAGACTTTTTTATTTGACAAACGATTCGACCTTACTCAGAAGAATTTTCAAACTTTCTGACCAGTTTACCAACAACGTTACTTTCAAGCATCGTATGAATCTGTGCAATCGTAGCAGCAACTGCTGTGGCTTTGGTTGCGCCATGCGTTTTAACTACTGGCGCTTTTAAGCCAAACAACACCGCACCGCCATGTTTGGAATAATCCATCTGATTTTTTAAGCTATCCAACGAATCTTTTATTAAAAGGGCCCCTAGTTTTCCTTTAACACCAGAATCTAAAATTGATTGTTTCAATAAACTAGTAATATTTAAAGCCGTTCCCTCGATTGATTTTAAAACTGCATTCCCCGTAAATCCATCAGTGACAACCACATCACATACACCACTTAGTAAGTCACGTGCTTCTACATTTCCAACAAAATTGATAGTTGTTTCGTCTTTTAGTAATTGAAAAGCTTGCTTGGTTAGCTCGCTTCCTTTAGTATCTTCTGTTCCATTATTAAGTAGGCCGACTTTCGGTGCTTTGACACCACGAACATTTTCAGCATAAAAAGAACCTAAGATACCATATTGTAGCAAATGTTCCGCTTTATTTTCGGCATTAGCACCAAGATCAAGCATATCAAATCCTGTCTCTTTCCCCATCACAGGAAGTGTCGACATCAGGCCAGGACGATCAATTCCTTTGATTCGACCTACGATAAATAAACCTGCTGCTAAAAGGGCTCCAGTATTGCCTGCTGAAAATACGGCATCTGCTTCGCCATTTTTTACGGCTTGAGCTGCCAAGACCATGGAAGCTTGTTTTTTACGTCGCACGGCTCTCACAGGTTCGTCTTCACTTGTCACCTTTTCATCGGTATGGATGATTTGTACATTCTGTTGGTCAGTTAGATATTTTTGTATTTCAGATTCTTTCCCATATAATAAAAACTCAATATCGGGAAAATCTTTTTTGGCGAGCATTACGCCCTCCACGATTGCTTGAGGCGCATTGTCTCCTCCCATCGCATCTACTGCAATTTTCATCTAAAAAGCTCCTTTTTGATTAAATTCAACCTTAAAAAAATCATATAAACAAATTTAGTATAGCACATTTTCATCGTCCGTCTACCAATAGATAAGACACAAGACATCGATTATTTATTTATAGAAGGAAAAGATTCTTCTAATCAAAGAAACGATTGCCCTCTTCTCCTAAATGTAAGTAGGCAACTAAAGGAGCATACTCTGGTAGGATTTGCCAATTTTTCAGTTGCCAAATCTGCTGGGCTTCCTTTCTGGCTACTTCTAAAATGGTGGCATCAACAACGATGTCCGCTGCCGCAAATTCCGGCAATCCTGATTGGCGAAACCCAAACACTTCCCCCGGCCCCCGTAACTCCAAATCTTTTTCACTAACAACAAAACCATTATTGGTTTCTGTCATAATTTTCATGCGTTCTTTTCCCATATCATTTTTGGGATTAGCGATTAAAATACAATAAGACGCTTGTGAGCCACGACCGACACGGCCACGTAACTGATGAAGTTGGGCTAAACCAAATCGATCGGCATCAATGATCAACATTAACGTTGCATTAGGAACATTTACGCCCACTTCAATCACTGTTGTCGAAACTAATATTTGAAGTTCATTCTCTTTAAAAGTTTCCATAATGACTTCTTTTTCAGCATTTTTCATTTTCCCATGTAAAATTCCCACCTGAAAATCAGGAGCAAAAAAGTCAGTGAGTTGATTATAAATTTCGACGGCATTTTGAACATCTAGCATTTCCGACTCTTCGATCAAAGGACAAATAACATACATTTGATGACCTTTTTCCAGTTCTTTTTTTGCCCATGTCAACACTTGAGTAAGTTGTGGTGGTTTGACCCAACGTGTCTTCACAGGTATACGTCCTGCTGGCATTTCATCAATGATTGAAACGTCCATTTCTCCATAAGCTGTGATAGCAAGCGTTCTGGGGATAGGTGTGGCTGTCATGAATAAGACATCTGGTTTCCACCCTTTTTCACGCAAGATTTTACGTTGATTGACACCAAAACGATGCTGTTCATCTGTAATCACCAGTCCCAAATTAGAAAATTCTACCCCTTCTTGAATTAAAGCATGTGTCCCGACGACAATATCAATTTCTCCATTTTCAAGTTCAGATAAAATTTGTTGTCTTTCTTTTGCTTTCGTTGAACCGGTGAGTAAAGCAACTTGAACTTCTAAAGGATCAAATAATTCATTCAAACTTTCAACATGCTGCTGAGCCAATATTTCGGTTGGAACCATTAGTGCCCCTTGAAAGCCCGCTGTCATCGTGGCGTAAAGTGCAATGGCTGCAACAATGGTTTTGCCACTACCAACATCACCTTGTAACAAACGCTGCATGTGCGAAGGTCTGCGCATATCACGACAAATCTCATTGGTCACCTTCTTTTGAGCAGTTGTTAACTCAAAAGGAAGAGCATCAATAAACTTTTTTAATCGATCATTATCATAAGCGATGGCTAATCCGTTTTGTTCGGCTTTTTCTGTTTGTTTCAAGCCTTGAATTTGCATCTGAAATAAAAAAAACTCTTCAAAAACAACTCGTCGTTTTGCCTGATGATATTCTTCTTTATCTTTGGGAAAATGCATGGCAAACATTGCCTGTTTCCGATCCAACAATCGATATTTATTCACCAAAGACAAGGGTAAATTTTCTTCAATTTCATCAGCATGCTCACCAAAAGCGACTTTGATCAAATCAATCAAGGTACTTTGTCGTACAGACTTATTGACATGATAAATTGGCGCAAAATCACCTGCTTGCCCATTTGCCAGAATCTTCATACCAGTAAGTGATTGATGTTTAGCATCCCATTTCCCATAAACCGCTAATTCTTCACTGACAATCACTTTATCTTTTAAATAAGGTTGATTAAAAAAAGAAACATTAAAAACATCATGATCTTGCATCATACGAAATTGCAATCGTGATTTTTTATATCCAAAGCGATTCACAACTGGAGGAGAGACCACCATCCCCTTAATAGTGACTTTTTCTTGATCTAAAATCTCAGTAAGTTGCCTTTCTTTGATATCATCATAACGAAAGGGGTAATACATCAATAAATCTTCCACTGTTTCAATACCGAGTTCGGCTAATTGTTGTGCTCTTTTTTCACCCACTTTAGGTAGTTCAATAACCGATTGTTTTAGCATCGTGTGTCCTCCTTCCTTTTTTTTGATTATCGCATTCACTTAAAAAAGCTTGGCACAAACATTTAGGCGTCTGACCAAGCTTTCTTTATTTTGTGCGCCTATCATTGAGGTACGCATTTTATGGTTATTCTGCTGCAAAAAGATACGGATAAACTGGTTGTTTTCCATCATGGATCTCGATCTCCAACTCAGAATCTTTTTCTAGCAAGGCTTTTTCAATTTTATGTGCTTCTTTTTCGGATCCATCTTCACCGACCAAAATCGTAATGATTTCCGTATCCTCTGTTATCATCTTATCTAAGATAGCCATCGAAGCATTGAAAGATTTCTTTTCTGAAGCAACAATCTTCCCGTCAATCATGCCTAAAAATTCGCCTTTTTTAATCTTTACATCATCAATTGAGGTATCTCGAATCGCATGAGTGATTGAACCACTAGTCACACTTTCTAACATTTCTGTCATGGCTTCTTTATTTTCTGACAAACTTGCCTGTTCATTAAACGCAAGCATCGCTGTCATGCCTTGTGAAATAGTTTTTGTCTCTACAACAGCCGCGGGAATTTCTGATACTTCTGCTGCTTGTTGTGCAGCCATGAAGATGTTTTTATTATTTGGTAAAATCAATACCTTATCAGCATTCACTTCAGAAATAGCATTCACTATATCTTCAGTACTTGGATTCATCGTTTGACCACCACTAATAACATGGTTGACACCTAGACTTAAGAAAAGATCTTTTACACCAGAACCGGCAGCAACAGCAATAATAGCATACGGAAGATGTTGTTTTTGTAATTTATCTTCTTTATTGTCATTTTCCAGAATTGTTTCATGTTGCAAGCGCATATTATCCACTTTTACTTTAATCAAAGAACCAAATTTTTGACCATAATTCATAACTTCTCCAGGATATTCTGTATGAACATGAACTTTAATGATTTCATCGTCATTGACAACAAGTAGTGAATCACCAAGTTCATTTAAATAATTGCGAAAAATTTCATAATCAAATGTATCATCCACGGTTGGTCCTTCGCCGATTCTGACCATAATTTCAGTACAATAACCAAATTTAATATCTTCTGTTGCTAGTTGTCCTTGGATACTGCGATGATGTTCAGCATTGACCATTTCTTCCATGGTTGCCGGCGTTACTACATGTTCCTCAGGATGGTATTGACCACTTAAGACACTTAAAAATCCTTCATAAACAAAAACTAAACCTTGACCACCACTATCAACCACACCAACTTCTTTTAATACTGGTAATAAATCCGGTGTTTTTGCTAATGCCCGTTTGGCCCCTTTTAAAACTTCTGTCATTACTTCGACACAGTCTTCAGAAACTTCTGCTTTACGTTTACCATAATCTGCTGCTACTCGAGCAACCGTCAAAATCGTTCCTTCGACAGGCTTCATAACTGCCTTATAAGCCGTTTCTACCCCATGAGCAAAGGCCTCAGCTAATTGTTGGGATGTCAACGTGTCAAAATCTAGAATCTTTTTTGAAAAGCCTCGGAATAATTGGGATAAGATAACACCAGAATTGCCTCGGGCGCCCATCAATAATCCTTTAGCTAAAGCGTTGGCTAGTTCTCCTACTTTTTCCGAAGTAGAATCAGAAACCGCTTGTGCTCCACTAGTCATTGATAAATTCATGTTTGTTCCTGTATCACCATCCGGAACAGGAAATACATTTAATGAGTTAACAAATTCTGCATTTGTTTGTAGACGATTGGCGCCAGCCTGTACCATCTCTTGAAATTGACTTGCGCTGATGTTC
>Ga0079226_10000865_pt1 | contig 22474 bp, 29 predicted proteins | sample Poulit2014_FD_76345 | JGI IMG/M metagenome (GOLD analysis project Ga0079226, IMG submission 76345) | Agricultural soil microbial communities from Georgia to study Nitrogen management - Poultry litter 2014 | ecosystem: Environmental > Terrestrial > Soil > Agricultural land | place: USA: Georgia...
AGCGTGTGCTAACATAAAAGAGCCTTTTTGTCCATATGCATACAAGGGCCGGACATGTTATTGCCGCGCCCCGACAGCTTTCACTTTTCAAGGAGCAATCTACTACATGGCAAAAGAAGAACTGATCGAAATGGGTGGACTGGTTACTGAAGTCCTGCCCGATTCCCGCTTTCGTGTCACGCTTGATAATGGCCACCCCATTGTCGCCTACACGGGCGGAAAAATGCGCAAGCATCACATCCGCATCCTGGCTGGAGACAAGGTCTCCCTGGAAATGTCTCCCTACGACCTCACCAAAGGTCGTATCATCTTCCGCCACATCGCCGGTCGCACGCCCAGTGCCACCCGCAGTCAGCGCCGCCGCCAATAATCATCATCCGCGGCCGGCCCTCCTGTGCGTCACTCCGCCCCTGACACCTACGTCACGCCCGATGCCCATTCGGCCCTGACACGTCTGCCATCCTGGCACGCGTTTGTTACCGAGGCAAGACAGCACCGCCTTGACTCCAACATCCTGCGCATCATTGACGCAGCAGGTCTTGCGCTCGACATCAGCGCGCAGCATCAGTCATCATCGCTTGACACCGCTTTCGGGAACTTGCTGAACGCGCGCGACTTCAAGCAGCAGCGTCAACAACTGCTGGCGGGTGCGCCGGTCAATCTGACCGAATCGCGCCCCGCCTGGCACAGCGCCCTGCGCGCGCCTGCACCGCCCGATCCCGCCATCACTCACGAACGGGCCCGGGTCAATGCCTTCGTCCGGATGGCCGACTCCAAGCGTCGCTGGCGCAATATTGTCCATATTGGCATTGGCGGCAGCGACTGGGGCGTTCGGCTGGCCGTCCGGGCCTTCGGCTATACCGGCATGTGGAGAAAAGTCCGGTTTGTCTCCAACATCGATGGCCATGCCATCGCTGGCGGGCTGGCAGGGCTGGATCCCCACGACACCCTCATTGTCCTGGCGTCCAAGTCATTTACCACTGCCGAAACCCTGAAAAACGGCGCAAGGGCCGTCGAGTGGCTGAAGAGCGGCGGGCTTTCAAACCCCTGGCAAAATGTCGTTGCCATTACTGCCGAAACAGATCGTGCCTGTCAGTGGGGCGTACTCCCGGATCACGTCTTCCGGCTGTGGGAATGGGTAGGCGGCCGGTTTTCCATCTGGTCTGCCCTCAGTCTCACCGTGGCGCTTGCCATCAATACCGACGTCGTTGCCGGCATGCACAGTGGTGCCGCCGCCATGGATGCCCATTTTGTCGAAGCGCCCCTGGCCCACAATGCGCCGGTGCAGATGGCCATGGCCGGCATCATCAATCGCAGTATTCATGGCTACGGTTCGCTCAATCTCGCCCCTTATGACTTTCGCCTGACTGAACTCGTCCCCTACATCCAGCAACTGGAAATGGAATCGCTGGGCAAATCCACGCTGGTCGGCGGCGCACCCGCTGATGTCCCCACCGGCCCGGCTGTCTGGGGCATGCCCGGCACCGATGCCCAGCACACCTTTTTCCAGTGGCTGCACCAGGGCTCCGATGGCGCCCCCGTGGATTTCATCGTATGCCAGCATGCCGACCACTCCTGGCCCGAGCACCACCGCAGCCTGCTGGCCAACTGTCTTGCCCAGCGCGAAGCCCTTTTGCAGGGCAAAGGGCTTGATGCCGCCCGCCAAGAATCCCTCCGCGGCGGTGCCAGCGAGTCGGAAAGCCGCTGGCTGGCACACCACCGTACCCACGCAGGCGGGCGTCCATCCAGCCTGATTGTGCTGCCCAGGCTGTCTCCCTATACCCTGGGTTCATTGCTGGCACTCTACGAACACAAAGTATTCGTACAATCCGTTGTATGGGGGATCAATGCCTTTGACCAGTGGGGTGTCGAGTATGGCAAGACACTGGCTGGTAACATTGATGCCCAGCTGGCCGGCAAGCCGGCCAGTGCACAGGCACCCGAGCACGATGCCTCAACCGCTCACTGGATCCATACATTCGGGCCGCAGAGCTGATTCTTCACGGACCCGACTGATTTTTTTCATATACGCATGCCGGCTGCGCAACCTCACCCTCCAACTGATGCCATCATTGCCTTTGACAACGTGTCATTGGGCTACGGCGATCTCACTGTCCTGCAAGGCATCAGTGCGACCGTCCACGCCGGTCAGGTCATCGCCCTGATGGGCGGATCCGGCTCGGGCAAGACCACGCTGCTTCGGGGCGCCACCGGGCAAATCCGTGCACGCCAGGGCAGTATCTACCTATTCGGACACGACATGGCAGCAGCGCATGGCGAGCGGTTGCGCGAGCTCAGGCAACGCATGGGCGTGCTGTTCCAGCAGGGTGCCCTGTTCACGGATCTCAACGTCTTTGAAAACGTGGCCTTCCCCTTGCGCGAGCACACCCGGGTATCCGGCGCACAGATTGCCGACCGGGTCCTGGACAAGCTCGAGGCCGTGGGTCTCCGGCACGCCGCTCATCTCCAGGTCTCGGAAATATCCGGTGGCATGGCCCGTCGGGTAGCCCTGGCACGGGCCATTGTGCTTGAGCCCGAGCTCATTCTCTATGACGAGCCCTTTGCCGGCCTGGACCCCATCTCCCTGGGTGTCACCGCCCGCCTGATTCGGGAACTGACCAACCGGCTGAACTGCGCGTCCGTGCTGATTACCCACGATGTCAGCGAATCCTTCGCCATTGCCGATCACGTCTATATGGTCGGAGAGGGGCGCCTGATTGCCAGCGGTACGCCCGATGACCTGAACGCCTCACCCGACCCGCTCGTCCGACAGTTCCTGCGGGGCGAACCCGATGGTCCCATTGGCTTCCACTATCCGTCCTCGCCAGCCTTCGAGCACTGGCTGGCAGACCACCAGAAGCGCTTATGAGAAAAATCGCAGGGTTTCTTACTGCCCTTGGTGGCAAGGTACGAACCACGGTGGTTGGCCTGGGCGCATTCACCCGGTTTTTCCTCGATCTGCTGCGGCGTTCCAGCATTGTGTGGAAACGGCCCCGGCTGGTATCGCAGCAGGTTCACCTCATTGGCAACCACTCGCTGATCATCATTGCCGTGTCTGGCCTGTTCGTCGGCTTCGTGCTCGGTCTGCAAGGCTATTACACACTCAGTCGCTATGGCTCCGAGCAGGCACTGGGCCTGCTGGTTGCGTTGTCCCTGACCCGCGAGCTTGGCCCCGTGGTCACGGCACTGCTGTTTGCCGGCCGCGCGGGCACGTCCCTGACGGCCGAGATTGGTCTCATGAAGGCAGGCGAACAGCTGGCTGCCATGGAAGTCATGGCGGTCGACCCGCTGCGCCGGGTCCTGGTGCCCCGTTTCTGGGCAGGCATGATCGCCATGCCCGTGCTGGCCGCCCTCTTTTCCATGGTAGGCATACTGGGTGGATGGTTTGTCGGTGTAATCATGATAGGCGTTGACCCCGGCGTCTTCTGGTCTCAGATGCAAGATGGCGTGGACGTTTTTGATGACATCGCCAATGGTGTGATCAAAAGCGTGGTCTTTGGCCTGGCGGTCACCCTGGTCGCCCTGCATGCCGGCTGGACGGCCCGCCCGACACCCGAGGGGGTTTCACGGGCCACTACACGCACCGTTGTCCTGGGCTCACTCTGTGTCCTGGCACTTGACTTTATACTGACGGCATTGATGTTCAGCAACTGATTGGTCCTTGTTCAGGCAGAAAACACATGACGCATGAAAAAACAGACTTCTGGGTTGGCTTGTTTGTCCTGCTGGGCGCGATTGCACTGGTCTTTCTTGCGCTGCGGGCAGGCAATCTCAGCTCTTTCTCCTTGACACCCACCTACCAGGTCCATGCCTACTTTGACAACATGGGCGGGCTCAAGCTGCGTGCCCCGGTCAAATCCAGCGGCGTTGTGGTGGGTCGTGTCTCTGATATCCGCTTTGATATCGACCGATACCAGGCGGTGGCCACATTCGACCTGGAAAAGGGCTTCGACTTTCCGGCCGATACCTCAGCGTCCATCCTGACTTCCGGACTGCTGGGTGATCAGTACATTGGCCTGACTCCGGGCGGTGACGATAAAATGCTGGCTGACAACGACGAAATAAAATACACCCAGAGTGCTGTGGTGCTCGAAGAACTGATCGGCAAGTTCCTCTACAACATGGCTGGCGACTGATCTCGTCACGCCACTATTCAACTATCTACCTGACCCGACCGCGACCACCATGCTCAAACAAGCTTCATCCCCATCCCGTCTACGCCTGGCAGCCAGTGCCCTGCTGGTGGCTGGCTGTCTCGGGAGCCCTGCGGCGCTGGCCCAGCACAGCAACCCCGATGACCCGCTGGAGAACATGAACCGCGCCATCTTCAGCCTGAACGACAAGGTCGACCGGGCGCTGATCAAGCCCGTCACGCTCGCTTACACCGAACTGACGCCCAAACCCGTACGCAGCTGCATCGGCAACATATTCGGCAACCTGCGCGATGTCTGGTCAGCGGCGAACAGTTTCCTGCAGGCCCAGGGCCATGACTTTTTCAACACGCTGGGCCGGGTGCTGTTCAACTCCACCATGGGGCTGGGTGGCTGCATTGATGTGGCCTCCCGAAATGGGGCACATAAAATTCCCAACGATCTGGGCATCACCCTCGGCGTCTGGGGGCTCAAGCCCGGTCCCTATCTCGTGCTGCCCGGGCTTGGCCCCAGCACGCTGCGGGACGGCACCGCCACGGTAGGTGGCTTTGCAGCCGGCATCTCGCCCACCACCCCGCTGTTTGCCATTGACAACGTTGCGCTTCGCAACACGGTAATCGGGCTGTATGCCGTCAATGTCAGGGCTGATCTGCTTTCTGCAGACCGGACGGTTGACGACATCGCCCTTGACCGCTATAGCTTCGTGCGCGACGCCTACCTGCAACGACGCCAGTCTCAGGTCAATCGCCGGCGTGGTGATGACTCCCTGCCCGACTACGATGACGACCTGCCAGATTACGAAGACGATCTGCCAGACTACAACGAAGACTGAACCCTTCTGTAACGGGAATCCGTCCGGCAGAAACATGTTGGCCCGCAGACATCGTTTAAAATGACATCCATGCTCTATACAAACCGTATCTATCGTGTGCTGCACCGGTTGCCGCTTGCCATCCTGCTGTCTGTCGCGCTGATGCTCGTCGCAGCGGGCGCCTCGCAGGCCGCCGACATTGATCCCAAGGCCCATCCGACCGAATTCATCGAGGCCGTGGCCGATAACGCCCTTTCCATTGTCAAGGAAGAACAGGACACCATCATCGACGGTGATCTTGAATCCATTCGCCAGATGGTTGACGAACACGTGCTGCCCTACGTCAACATGGAAAAGACAACCCGCCTGGCCACCGGTCGGTATTGGCGTCAGGCCTCCGCCGAACAACAGCAAAAACTGGTAGAAGCTTTCATGGGCACGCTCATCCGTACCTACAGCAGCGCGTTCAAGGGCATTGACCAGAAAACCCGTCTCCAGCTCAAGCCTTTCAGGGGCGATCCGGACGCCGATGATGTCGTGGTTCGGTCTACGCTGGTTCAGGGCAACGGGCAAACGGTCGACGTAGACTACCGCATGGAAAACACCCCTGACGGCTGGAAAATCTACGACATCAACGCCGAGGGCATCTGGCTCATCCAGAATTATCGCAATCAGTTTGCCGAACAAATCTCCAAGAACGGAATTGACGGCCTGATCGACGCCCTCAACAAGCGCAATCTGGAACCCTGAGCCTCAACCACACGGCTCAGGCCAGCGGTCCATGCATACCACGCCATGGCCTATAATTTTGCGTCCGGCTTCAATCTGAAAGCCGGGCCTTTCCCTTCCAATATGCCAGCTCTTTTACTCGAAAACGTTTCAAAAACCTACGCTCCGCAGCCGCGGCGGCTCAGGCAGGTCCTGGCCGGCCAGGCAGCCGATCCCGGTTTCCAGGCACTCACCAACATCTCCCTGCGTGTCGAGCACGGCGAATTCTTCGGGCTGCTGGGCCCCAACGGGGCCGGCAAGACCACGCTCATCTCCATTCTGGCCGGGCTGGCACATGCCACCACCGGCCGCGCTCATGTCTGCGGCTACGACGTTGTCGACGAATTTCGGCAGTCACGTCGTGCGCTGGGCGTCGTCCCGCAAGAGCTTGTTTACGATCCGTTTTTTACCGTACGCGAAACCCTGAGAATCCAATCGGGGTATTTTGGTCTCAAGAAAAATGACGACTGGATAGACGAGATCCTTTCCAACCTGGGCTTGAGCGACAAGGCCGAGGTCAACATGCGGGCCCTGTCCGGAGGCATGAAACGGCGTGTTCTGGTTGCCCAGGCCCTGGTTCATCGCCCTCCCGTCATTATTCTTGATGAACCAACGGCCGGCGTTGATGTTGACCTCAGGCGCACCCTCTGGGAATTCATTTCCCGTCTGAACAAGCAGGGGCACACCATCTTGCTGACCACGCACTACCTTGAAGAAGCCGAGGCCCTGTGCCAGCGCATTGCCATGCTGAAAGACGGCCACCTGGCCGCCCTGGACAAGACGGAGTCCCTGCTGGCACGCTTTGGGGGCGCCGACCTTGAAGACACCTTCGTGCGGATCATGCACGAGGACCCGGGCATGACCGAGGTGAGCGCATGAGCACCAGACCTCAAGTCGCCATCCGCACGGATCTCGGATCGGGCTTTCCCACCCTGCTGATCAAGGAGCTGTCCCGATTCTGGAAAGTCGGCTTTCAGACCATTGCCGCCCCCATTGTGTCGGCCTTGCTTTATCTGCTTATTTTTTCGCATGTGCTGGGTGATCGCGTACAGGTGTACGATTCCCTGCCCTACACCTCATTCCTGATTCCCGGGCTCATGATGATGAGCATGCTGCAAAACGCCTTTGCCAACCCGTCGTCTTCTCTCATTCAGAGCCGGATCACAGGCAACCTGGTGTTTATTCTGCTGCCGCCCCTGTCACATCGTGAAATCTTCTCCGCCTACGTCCTGGCGGGCGTGATCCGCGGCCTGTGTGTGGGGGCGGGCATCTGGCTGGTCGCCCTGTTCTTTGTCTCGCTGCCTGCCCACAATCCGTTGTGGGTCATCACTTTTGCCGCGCTGTCTTGTGGCATCATGTCAACGCTGGGCCTGATTGCCGGCCTGTGGTCAGAAAAGTTTGATCAGCTGGCGGCATTCCAGAACTTTCTCATCATGCCGGCCACCTTCCTGTCTGGCGTCTTCTACTCCATTCACAGCTTGCCACCTTTCTGGCAGGCCGTGTCGCAGTGGAATCCCATCTTCTATACTATCGACGGTTTTCGCTATGGCTTTTTTGCGGAATCCGATGTTTCGCCCTGGCTGAGCCTCACCGCCGTGAGCACGGCTTTTGTTCTGCTGTGCCTGTTTGCGCTGCGCCTGCTTGCCACCGGTTATAAATTAAGGAACTGATCACTATGTTGCCCACACCTGAACAGGTTCGACAATACATTGCCGACAACCTGCCTTGCGACCATATCGAGGTACGCGGTGATGGACACCACTTCGAAGCCATCATTGTCAGCCCCGAATTCGAGGGCAAGCGCCGCATCGCCCGCCACCAGCTGGTATACCGTGCGCTGGGCGACCGCATGAAACAGGAAATCCATGCCCTTTCCATGCAAACACTGACACCGGCTGAACACGCCTCTTCAGCCAATGGATAAGCTGCGCATCACAGGTGGCCAGCCACTGCACGGCGACGTCCTCATTTCCGGCGCCAAGAACGCAGCCCTGCCCATCTTGTGTGCCAGCCTGCTGACGGCCGACACCCTCACCCTTGAAAACGTTCCCGAGCTGAACGACATCCAGACCACCCTGCGCCTGTTGCGCATTCTGGGGGTGGAAACGGCCAATGGCCGCGAGGGGCATGTCAGCTTGTGCGCCCGGGAGGTCACCCAGGTCGAAGCCCCTTATGATCTGGTCAAGACCATGCGGGCCTCCATACTGGTGCTGGGCCCCCTGCTGGCACGTTTTGGTGAAGCACGCGTCAGCCTGCCCGGCGGCTGTGCCATCGGTCAGCGCCCAGTTGATCAACACATCAAGGGGCTGGAAGCCCTTGGCGCAGAAATCAGCATTGAACACGGCTATGTGGTGGCTCGCGCTGACCGGCTCAGGGGCGCCACCATTCGCCCGGACATGATTACTGTCACGGGTACCGAAAACCTCATGATGGCAGCTGCGCTCGCTGACGGACGTACCATACTTGAAAACGCAGCCTGCGAACCGGAGGTCGTGGATCTCGCCAACCTCCTGAACAAAATGGGTGCCCGCATCCAGGGCCAGGGAACGGCACGTCTCATCATTGATGGCGTCGACAAGCTGCATGGCGCACAACACCGCATCATTGCCGATCGCATCGAAGCCGGTACGTTCTTGTGCGCCGTGGGGGCCGCCGGAGGCGACATCACTCTGCGCCGTGTTTGCCCGGACACCATGGGCGCCATACTCGAAAAACTGCACGAGACCGGTCTCGACCTCGAGTGTGGGCCGGACTGGATACGCGCACGCATGGCTGGCCGGCCACGTGCCTGCGACTTCCGTACACAGGAATATCCCGGGTTTCCCACCGACATGCAGGCACAGCTCATGGCCCTCAATGCCGTTGCAGACGGCACAGCCGTCGTGGTGGAAAACATTTTCGAGAACCGCTTCATGCACGTGCTGGAACTTTGCCGCATGGGGGCCGACATTGACATCGACGGCGCGACCGCCGTCGTCAAGGGGGTGAACGGCCTGTCCGGCGCCAGGGTCATGGCTACCGACCTCAGGGCATCAGCCAGCCTGGTCATCGCCGGTCTGGCCGCCGAGGGTGAAACCATTATCGAACGTATCTACCACCTTGATCGCGGTTACGAAAACATGGAGCACAAGCTGGGTCAGGTGGGTGCAAGAATAGAGCGCCTGACAGGAGCCGCCGCATGACACACAAGGACGCTGACCGACCTCTGACATTGGCCCTCTCCAAAGGACGCATATTTGAAGAAACCCTGCCCCTGCTTGAGGCAGCCGGTGTCACGGTCGAGGGCCATCCGGAGCAATCCCGCAAACTGATTCTGCCCACCAGCAACCCCCGGCTGCAACTGATCATCGTACGCGCCTCCGACGTTCCCACTTACGTCCAATATGGCGCAGCCGATTTCGGCATTGCCGGCAAGGATGTCCTGGATGAACACGCCGCCACGCATCCTGGCGGACTCTACCAGCCCACGGATCTGAATATTGCCCGATGCCGGCTTTGTGTGGCGGTGCGCGAGGGCTTTGATTATGAGTCGGCGGTACGCCAGGGTTCGCGCCTGCGCGTGGCGACCAAATATGTCGATGCCACACGCCAGCACTTTGGCCGCAAAGGTGTCTACATTGATCTCATCAAGCTGTATGGCTCCATGGAACTGGCCCCGCTGGTGGGGCTGGCCGATGCCATTGTGGATCTGGTATCCACCGGCAACACGCTGCGTGCCAACCACCTGGTTGCCGTCGAAGACATTGCCGACATATCGGCCCGGCTCATCGTCAACCAGGCAGCCCTGAAGACACGCGGGCATCAGTTGCAACCCCTGCTGGACACCTTTGCCACGGCATCCCGCCCCCTGTCGGGCACTTCCGGTATAAACTGAGGATATCCTGTCAGCACCTTGCAGTGCCACCAATTTATTACGCCATGTTATTGATCAATCGGCTTGACTCCCAGGCCACTGACTTCGACAGCCAGCTGAAGACGCTGCTCGCCTACGACGCCACCGAAGACGACGCCATCGAGTCCCGAACGGCTGACATTCTCAAGAACATACGCAACCGTGGGGATGACGCCTTGCTGGCCTACACCCGGCAGTTTGACAATGTCACGGCCAGTACCGTGGCTGAGCTCGCCATCCCCCTCAAGCATTGCCAGGCTGCACTCGACGGCCTCGATGCCGAACTGCGCCAGGCCCTTGAGGCCGCCGCCCACCGGATTCGCCAATATCACGAGCACCAGCGAGGCGAATCATGGTCCTACACCGAAGCGGACGGCACCGTGCTGGGGCAACGCGTCACACCCATCGACCGCGTCGGGCTCTATGTACCGGGTGGCAAGGCCGCCTACCCGTCTTCTGTTCTCATGAACGCCATTCCGGCCAAGGTTGCTGGCGTGCCCGAGCTCATCATGGTCACACCCACCCCGGGTGGCGAACACAACCCGCTTGTGCTGGCAGCCGCCGCCCTGGCTGATGTCGACCAGGTATGGGGCATAGGTGGTGCCCAGGCAGTGGGTGCACTGGCCTACGGAACGGCCAGCATTGCCGCCGTGGATAAAATCGTCGGCCCAGGCAATGCCTACGTGGCCGCCGCCAAACGCCGGGTCTTCGGCACCGTCGGCATCGACATGATTGCCGGCCCAAGCGAAATCCTCATCATCTGCGACGGCACCACGCCTTCCGAATGGATTGCCATGGACCTGTTCTCCCAGGCCGAACACGACGAGCTGGCCCAGGCCATTCTTCTGTGCCCGCATGCCGCCTACCTTGAGCAGGTCGAGACCGATATCGCCCGCCTGCTGCCCGACATGCCGCGTGCCGACATCATCCGCACCAGCCTGCGCAACCGGGGTGCCCTCATTCAGGTCAGCGATCTGTCCGAAGCCTGCGAAATCGCCAATCGCATTGCCCCCGAGCATCTCGAAATCTCCACTGAAAATCCCGAACAGGTGGTTGAGCAAATTCGCCATGCCGGGGCCATCTTCCTGGGGCGTTACAGTTCCGAATCCCTGGGCGATTACTGCGCCGGCCCCAATCATGTGCTGCCCACGTCGCGTACCGCGCGGTTTTCCTCTCCGCTGGGGGTATACGACTTCCAGAAACGTTCCAGCATTATCAACGCCTCCGCTGCCGGGGCCCAGACACTCGGCCCCATCGCTGCCACCCTGGCCACTGGCGAAGGCCTGCCCGCGCATGCCGCCAGCGCGACCCTGCGCCTCCAACCTTCTTCAGACTGAAACCCTATGCGTATCGCCGACATTACTCGCAATACCAATGAAACCCGCGTTCGGGTAACCATCAACCTGGATGGCACCGGACAACGCACCTTGAACAGTGGTGTACCGTTTCTCGATCACATGCTCGACCAGATCGCCCGCCATGGCCTGATCGACCTCGACATTCATTGCGACGGCGACACCCATATCGACGATCACCACAGCGTGGAAGACATCGGCATCACGCTTGGTCAGGCCTTTGCCAAGGCCCTGGGCGACAAGAAAGGCGTGCGGCGCTACGGTCACGCCTATGTGCCGCTTGACGAATCCCTGTCCCGCGTCGTCATTGACTTCTCCGGACGTCCGGGTCTGTTTTATCAGGTGCCCTACACGCAAATGCGCATCGGCAATTTTGATGTCGAGCTGGCCCGCGAATTCTTCCAGGGCTTTGCCAACCACGCGCAGGCAACCCTGCATATCGACAACCTCAAGGGCGAAAATGCCCACCACCAGTGCGAGACCATTTTCAAGGCCTTTGGCCGTGCCGTTCGCATGGCGATTGAAACCGATCCTCGCAACGCTGACGTCGTCCCATCCACAAAAGGGGTACTCTAGCCATGCTGCTGATCCCGGCCATCGATCTTCAGGACGGAAAATGCGTCCGTCTGCGTCAGGGCAAGTTTGATCAATCCACCGTGTTCTCGGATGATCCCGGGGCCATGGCAACGCAATGGGTAGAACAGGGCGCACGGCGCCTGCACCTGGTGGACCTCAATGGGGCAGTGGCAGGCAAGCCCAAGAATACAGCCGCCATCCGGGCCATTGTGGAGGCCGTCAACGAACGCGTTCCCATCCAGATAGGGGGCGGCATCCGCGATCTCGACACCATCGAAGCCTATCTTGATCTGGGCATCTCGTACGTGATCATCGGTACGGCTGCCGTCAAGGACCCTGCCTTCCTGAGTGACGCCTGCAGCGTATTCAACGGCCATGTCATTGTTGGCCTGGATGCACGCGATGGCAAGGTGGCCACCGACGGCTGGAGCAAGACCAGCCGCCACGACGTGCTCGACATCGCCAAACGGTTCGAAAACGAAGGCTGCGAAGCCATCATCTTCACCGACATTGCCCGCGACGGCATGCTGGGCGGTGTCAACATCGAAAGCACGCAGCGTCTCGCCGAGCACATCCACATCCCCGTCATTGCTTCGGGCGGGGTACATGACCTGGACGATATCCGCGCCCTGTGCCAGGTTGCCGAATCTGGTATCGAAGGGGCCATCATTGGCAGAAGCCTCTACGAAGGAACCCTTGACCTGGCCGAAGCCCAGGCTCTGGCTGACGAACTGACACGCTGAAGCAAAGGCGGCACACACATGGAAACTGCAACACCCGCACGTATCATTCCCTGCCTGGACATCCAGGATGGCCGTGTCGTCAAGGGCGTGAATTTCATCAACCTGGCCGATGCCGGAGATCCTGTTGAAATTGCCTTGCGCTACGCCGAGCAGGGTGCCGACGAACTCATTCTTCTTGACATCAGCGCCACCACGCAAGGGCGCACCCACACGACGGAACTGATCCATAACATTGCGCGGCAAACCCGCCTGCCCCTGATTGTTGGCGGCGGCATACGCAGCACGGCCGATATCCAGCGCCTGCTGGACGCCGGCGCGGCCCGGGTAACCATCAGCAGTGCAGCCATCCAGCAACCCGATCTCATCAACCAGGCAGCGGCGCAGTTTGGCTCGGCTCCCATTATCGTGGCCATAGACGCTCGCCGCAGGCATACTGATGGCCCCACTCCCTACTGGGAGGTTCTGTCGCACGGCGGTACTGAAAGCACAGGTCTGGAGGCCACCGACTGGGCCCGGGAAATGGCGCGGCGCGGCGCGGGTGAAATCCTCCTTACCAGCATGGATCGCGACGGCACCAAGGAAGGCTTTGACCTGGCACTAACCCATGCCGTGGCTTCAGCGGTGAATATTCCCGTCATCGCATCAGGCGGGGTCGGCAACCTGCAGCATCTGGCCGACGGCATAATCAAGGGCGGTGCCCAGGCCGTGCTGGCCGCCAGCCTGTTTCATTTCGGGCAGACTACCATCGCCCAGGCCAAGACATTCCTGGCCGAACAGGGGGTGGTGACGCGGCCCTTGCCCGCTTCCGGCTCCCGTTAGCCCATGTCCAGCCCGGATTCCCGCCTCCCCTGGCTCCAGCAGGTCCATTTCAATACCGATGGCCTGGTCGCCGCCATTGCTCAAGATGCCCACAGCGGACGGGTACTCATGCTTGCGTGGATGAATGCCGAGGCCCTGGCCGAGACCCATCGCACCCGGCAGGCCGTGTACTGGTCGCGTTCGCGTCAGGCACTCTGGCGCAAGGGGGAGCAGTCCGGTCATACCCAGCAAGTGCACCGCATGCAGCTGGATTGCGATGGAGACGCCGTCCTGCTGCACGTGACCCAGCACGGTGGCATCGCCTGCCACACCGGCCGCCAATCGTGCTTTTATCGTGAGCTCCCCCCTGACACGCCTGAACAGGCTCAGTGGCTTGAGACCGAGCCCATACTGAAAGATCCTGGCGATATCTATTCATGACCCCCTCTGACAGCACCCGCATACTGAGTCGCCTGGCCGACACCCTGGAAAGCCGCCTGCCTGCCCGCGGAGGCGATCCAGCCGCGTCATACAGCGCCCGCCTGCTCAGCCAGGGGCCTCACGCCTTTCTGAAGAAGATCGGGGAGGAAGCCACGGAGCTGATCATGGCCAGCAAGGACGACGTGGCACAAGACATCGTCTCGGAAACAGCAGACCTCTGGTTCCATTGCCTGGTCGTGCTGACGCACCATGGTTTGCGGCCCGAACAAGTGCTTGAGGAACTGGCCCGGCGCGAGGGGTTATCAGGACTGACCGAAAAAGCGCAACGCGCCGACAAGCCGCGCAATGGCTGACGTCACCGGCATGCTGGCCTGCTCGGACGCGCCACCCAACACATTGACAGAAAACACAATACAATAGGTGATTGCATTGCTGCCACAAGGCGAGTCAATGTCTTATCAAGCCAGCCCCGTATCGTGTTGTCATGAGTCAAGATTGTCTGTTCTGTAAAATTTCGCAAGGCGAGATCCCGTCAAAAAAAGTCTATGAAGATGACGAATTCTTCGCCTTTCACGACATCAATCCCGCCGCACCGGTACACTTGCTGGTCGTGCCCAAGCAGCATGTCACGTCCATGCAAACGGTTACCGAAACGGATGCAGGCTGGCTGGGGCGCATGATGATACTCGCCGCCAACCTTGCTGAAGCCAACGGCTGTCGTCCGGGGCCAGAAGGCGGCTTTCGACTTGTCACCAACACCGGTGCAGATGGCGGTCAGGAAATCGATCATCTGCATTTGCATATACTTGGGGGCGAACGCCCCTGGAGCGAACGGGCGCGGCCCAACGCTTAATCAGATACAAAGGAGAATCATCATGGGAACATTCAGCATCTGGCACTGGCTGATCGTGCTGGTCATTGTGGCCCTTGTCTTTGGCACCAAAAAACTGCGCAACATGGGTGAAGACCTCGGTGGCGCCGTCAAGGGCTTCAAGAAAGGCATGGCCGACGCCAACGAGCCCGAACAGCCCGCCGTCACCCAGGAAAAGTCCGCCACTGATGAAACCATAGACGTCCAGCCACGGGAAAAGACAGACGCCTGACACCCCACCGCTGCCACGTGCCTCTTCCCTTGCCTGTCCTGAGCCACCATGTTTGATATCAGCTTTACCGAGTTGATGCTTATCGGCGTCGTCGCGCTGGTTGTCATCGGTCCCGAGCGCCTGCCAAAAGTGGCCCGTACCATTGGCCACCTGGTGGGGCGTGCGCAACGCTATGTCGGCGACGTCAAGAGCGATATCCAGCGCGAGATGGATCTCGAAAAGCTCGATGACCTGAAAGGCCAGATGGAAGACGCCGCCAAGTCGGTGAAAAGCTCCATGAAAGAGGCCACCGACAACCTCAAGGACCCCTTCGAAGAGGCGCGCAGCTCTCTGAAGGAAGCCTCGGAATCCGTTGACACGCTGGTCAAGTCTGCACGCGACGAGCTCGAGGGGAAAAGCACCACCGAGGATACTGCCCCAGACAGCGACCACGATGACACCCCTGCTTCAGATACGTCGTCCACGCCAGCCGAAACCGCTTCGGAACCCAGGCCCGCCAGCCATGGCTCGCCTTCAGACACCGAGCTGGCCGATGCACGGCTTGCGCAGGCACAACAGGCGCAAGCCAACGACACCACCCCTGGCAATACGCCTCCTTCCGAGACTTCATCGTGACGCAAGACGCCCCGGCTGAAACCTTCATTTCGCATCTGGTCGAGCTGCGCACCCGGCTGGTACGGGCTGCTGCAGCCATACTCGCCATATTTGTTGTCCTGTTCCTGTATCCCGGGCCCTCAGCCATATACGACGTCCTGGCACAACCCATGCTGACCACCCTGCCCCAGGGCACCCGCATGATCGCCACGGGCGTGGTGACACCGTTCATGGTGCCCATCAAGGTCACACTGCTGGCCTCGCTGGTGCTGGCGCTGCCCTTCGTGCTGTATCAGGCCTGGGCCTTTATCGCGCCGGGGCTGTACCAGCACGAACAACGCCTGGCCCTGCCCCTGATCGCCTCCAGCACACTGCTGTTTCTGCTGGGCATGGCATTTTGCTATTTTGTCGTCTTCAAGACCGTCTTCCAGTTCATCACCAGCTTTTCACCGCAGTCCATCACACCAGCGCCCGACATCGAGGCCTATCTCAACTTTGTCATGACCATGTTCATTGCCTTTGGCGTGACATTCGAGGTACCAGTGGCCGTCGTGCTGCTGGTCAAGAGCGGTATCGTCACCATCGACAAGCTGCGCAGCATGCGCGGCTACATTATTGTCGGGGCCTTTGTCATTGCCGCGGTGGTCACACCGCCCGATGTACTCAGCCAGTTCATGCTCGCCGTTCCCCTGTGCCTGCTGTTCGAGGTCGGTCTCATCATTGCCTCTCGCATACAGAGAAAACAGCCGCAAACGGCGGATGCCGAGGACGACTCCCTCACTACCGAGGACTAGGGAATCCGCCCATACGCGCATTCACGTGCTCGTGTGTTCGGGCCACTCCCTGACCGCATCGCTGGCAAGCGCCCCTGCCCACAACAGGAGTATTCATCGATGCCCCATTCGCCTTCCGATCCTTCCGTCAATCACCTCGAACTTGAAAGCTGGCTGAATCAGCTGATCGCTGCGGATCAATTCAAGGATTATGCGCCCAACGGTCTGCAGGTCGAAGGCTGTCCCGATATCCGTCGCATTGTTACGGGCGTGACGGCTTCCCAGGCGCTCATCGAGCACGCAATCCGCAACAAGGCAGATGCCGTCATCGTTCACCACGGCTGGTTCTGGAAGAATGAATCGCCCTGCGTACGGGGGTTTCGGCGGCGCCGCATGGCCAGTGTGCTGGCCCACGACATCAATCTGTATGGCTACCACCTTCCGCTGGATGCCCACCCCACACTGGGAAATAATGCACAACTGGCGCGCGTGCTGGGGCTGACCCCCGATATCAACCCCAGTAGCCAGCCCGTCACCTTTGGTCATGCCGGCCTGGTGTGGTCGGGGCAGTGTGATCCCTGCACGGCAGACACGCTGGCTCAACGCATACACCAGGCGCTTGACCGCCAGCCCCTGGTGGTGGGGCCCGCCGAACGAATGATACGACGCGTGGCATGGTGTACCGGCGGAGCCCAGAGCATGCTGCAGGACGCCATTGACCACGGGGTCGATGCCTATATTACCGGCGAAGCATCCGAACAGAACTTCCACATGGCCAATGAGGCGGACATTGTTTTTGTGGCTGCCGGACACCACGCCACCGAACGTTACGGCATACAGGCGCTGGGCAATGCCATCCACAACCAGTTTGGCATACCGGTAGATTTCATTGACCTGGACAACCCGATTTAACGGCTGCCTGCCTGCTTGCCCAGCAAGTCACGAATTTCGCGCAGCAAGACCACATCGTCCGGATCAGGTGCAGGCGGCTCTTCCGCCGCTTCCTCTTGCTTTTGCAAATGCAGCCGGCTGCGTGCCGAATTCACCATCTTGACCAAGATGAACACCACAAAGGCCAACAGGATGAAGTTGATGAAAACGGTAAGAAAGTTACCCCACGACAACACCACCGCGCCCGCTTCGGTGAGGGCATCGTATGTTTCCGGGCCGTTGTAGCCTGCCGGATGACGCAACACCATGAACCGGTTGGTGAAGTCCACCTCGCCTCCAAGAATGAAACTGACGATGGGCATGATAATATCCGAGACCATCGAATCGATGATCTTGCCAAACGCCGCCCCGATGATGACACCCACGGCCAGATCGACCATGCTGCCCCGGACGGCAAACTCCTGAAATTCCCTGAGAAAACTGCCTGTCTTGCTCATAATCAACTCCAATCAATGCACCCGTGTGCAGGCTGACGCTATAATAAGCTGACTGTAACCCTGTATGTGGTCAACAACTGTAAATGACACGCCTCTTTGCGGCACCAACAAGGAACATAGAATGACTGAGCTCACGATACGGCCTGAAGATGAAGCTTCGGTTGACCCTGACCTTCCTCCTGATCCTCAACGTCGTTTCTGGGTAGCCACCGCATGCGCCGCTGGTGGCGCTGCAACGGTCGGCGCGGCTGTACCCTTTGTCGGCTCATTTGCCCCCTCTGAAAAGGCCCGGGCTGCCGGTGCCCCGGTCGAAGTCGATCTGTCTACCATCAAGGCTGGCCAGCTGCGCACGGTAGAATGGCGTGGCAGGCCCATCTGGGTCATGCGTCGCACCAGCGCCCAGGTTGAAGACCTCAAGTCTCTCGACGGCAAGCTGGCCGATCCGGATTCGGATCGCCCTGGCTATACGCCCGACTGGGCCAAGAACCGGCATCGTTCGCGCGATCCGGAGGTGTTCGTTGCCATCGGCATTTGCACCCATCTGGGCTGCTCGCCTACTCCCGAACTGGACGCAGGCCCCGGGCCCAATCTGCCCGCCGACTGGAAAGGCGGCTATTTTTGCCCATGTCATGGATCATACTTCGATCTGGCCGGTCGGGTATATAAAAACGTCCCCGCACCCGACAACCTCGAGGTACCGCCTTATATCGTCTCCGACGATGGCATGACCGTCACCGTCGGGGTAGACGAAGATGGCACGGCCTGATTTCCCGGCTCGCCCTCAAGCACGCACCCCGCTTATCACACGCCTGGCAAGTTAGAAAAAGGAGCCTTTTCATGGCTGGCGAAAAAACCGTCGAAACGACTGGACTCTTGGGCTGGATTGACAGACGTTTCCCGCTGTCTGATCTGTTCAAGCAGCACATGTCAGAATACTACGCACCCAAGAATTTCAACTTCTGGTATTTTTTTGGGTCATTGGCCTTGCTGGTACTGGTCATCCAGATCGTCACCGGCATCTTCCTGGTCATGAACTACAAACCCGACGCCGAGCTGGCCTTCAACTCGGTAGAATTCATCATGCGCGAAGTCCCATGGGGCTGGTTGATCCGCTACATGCACTCAACCGGCGCATCCATGTTCTTTGTCGTGGTTTATCTGCACATGCTGCGCGGTATGTTCTATGGTTCATATCGCAAGCCTCGCGAGCTGGTCTGGATCTTCGGTGTGGCCATTTTTCTGGCCATGATGGGCGAAGCCTTCTTCGGCTACCTGCTGCCCTGGGGCCAGATGTCCTACTGGGGTGCACAGGTTATCGTCAACCTGTTCTCCGCCATTCCCCTTATCGGCCCTGAACTCGCCATCTGGATCCGCGGTGACTACGTCGTCTCCGACGCCACGCTGAACCGCTTCTTTGCCTTCCACGTCATTGCCATTCCCCTGGTACTGATTGGCCTCGTCGTTGCTCACCTCATCGCCCTTCACGAGGTCGGTTCCAACAACCCCGATGGCATTGAAATCAAGGACGGCCCCAAAGACGCACGCGGTTTCCCGGTTGATGGCATTCCCTTCCACCCCTACTACAGTGTGCACGACATCGTCGGGGTCGCAGGCTTCCTCATCATCTTTGCCATCATCATGTTCTTCATGCCGGAAATGGGTGGGTTCTTCATTGAATACAACAACTTCATTCCGGCCGACCCGCTGAAAACCCCCGAGCACATCGCTCCGGTCTGGTACTTCACGCCGTTTTATTCCATGCTGCGTGCCACGACAGCCGACTTTACCTGGGTGCTGGCAGCAGGTGCCGTGGTGGCAGCCATTGCCTTGCTGTTCAAAGGCGGCCTGCGGGGCATCTGGCGCCTGATCGTACCCATCGTGTTACTGGCCTGTGCGGTTCTGTTCCGCATCCTGGATGCCAAGTTCTGGGGAGTGGTGGCCATGGGTGGTGCGGTGGTCATCCTGTTCTTCCTGCCCTGGCTTGATCACTCGCCCGTCAAATCCATACGCTTCCGTCCCGGCTGGCACAAGGTCCTGTACGGCATCTTCATTGTCAACTTCCTGATGCTGGGCTATCTGGGTACCCAGTCCCCAACGCCCACCTTCAACCTCATGAGCCAGATTGGCACCGTGATTTATCTGGTGTTTTTCCTGGCCATGCCGGTCTGGAGCCGTATCGGCCCCTTCAAGCCCGTTCCTGAACGCATCACGTTTCGTCGAAAATAGGCCCACAAACACGGATCAACCATGATTAAAAAGCTGCTAGCCACCCTCGCACTGTCATTTACCTGTGCATTGCCTGCCGTTGCAGCCAGCGGGGCCGATATCACTCGTGCCCCCGATCGCCTCAACGATATGGCTGCACTGCAAAATGGCGCCAAGCTCTTTGTCAATTACTGCCTGAGCTGCCACAGCGCCCAGTCCTTGCGCTATAACAAGCTCACCGAAATTGGCCTGAGTCAGGAAGAAATCGAAAACAACCTGCTGTTCACTTCGGACAAGATTGGCGATGTTATGGAGATCGCCATGACGCCTCAGGATGCAGAAAAATGGTTTGGTACCAACCCGCCTGATCTTTCTGTCATCGCGCGGTCACGCTCGCAAACCATGGGTCCATCGGGCGTTGACTATGTCTACAGCTTCCTGCGTGGCTTCTACCGCGATGCCACCAAACCCACCGGCTGGGACAACACCGTCTTCCCCAGCGTTGGCATGCCACATGTACTCTGGGATCTCCAGGGTGAACGCACCCTGTCACGCACCACCATCAAACAGGAAGACCAGGAAGATGGAAGCAAGGCATGGGTACGCACCGACGCCAGCTTTGACGAACAGGGCTTCTCCAACATAGAGTCAAGCGTGCTCGACGACTATAATGCTGATCCCGTCGACACCATCAAATTCTCACAAGCCGACAGCAGCCAGGCGGCAGCCTACGATAGCGACATGGCCGACCTGGCCAACTTCCTGGGCTGGATGGCCGAACCCAACCAGCTGTTTCGCAAAAAGCTGGGTATCTGGGTGCTGCTGTTCCTCGGTCTTTTCCTCCTCGTGGCTGTCCGCCTGAACGCAGCCTACTGGAAAGACGTCAAATAGCGTTGCCTCACCCCTGGCCCGGAGCCCGCTCTCCCCGGCCCCCTGACGGCAACCCGCTCCGGCCACAGGCACACCTCATCGTCGCCTGTGGCTTGCCGTTCAGTCATGGTGTCCGCACACCTTCATTCATTTTTCACTGGAACACTGCGACATGATGCTGCTTTATTCTGGAACGACTTGCCCGTTTTCACAACGGTGCCGCTTCGTGTTGTTCGAAAAAGGCATGGATTTTGAAATCCGTGACATCGACCTCTACAACAAACCCGAAGACATCGCTACCATGAACCCCTACGGCGAGGTTCCCATCCTCGTCGAGCGCGACCTCATTCTCTACGAGTCAAACATCATCAATGAGTACATTGACGAGCGCTTCCCCCACCCGCAACTCATGCCGGCCGATCCCATCATGCGGGCCCGCACCCGCCTGTTCCTCTTCAACTTTGAAAAAGAACTGTTCTCTCACGTACGGGTACTGGAAGACCGGGGTCAACCCACCGAAGAACAACTCGCCACGGCACGTCGCCACATCCGCGAGCGCCTGTCTCAGCTTGCCCCCATGCTGGTCAAGAACAAATACCTGCTGGGGGACGAATTCTCCATGCTGGACGTTTCCATCGCGCCCCTGCTGTGGCGCCTGGACCACTACGGCATCGAGCTTCCCAAAAGCGCAGCGCCCATCCAGAAGTACGGCGAACGCGTCTTTTCGCGCCCCGCCTACATTGAAGCCCTTACGCCTTCTGAAAAGGTCATGCGCCGCTGATCTGGCCAGGCCACGCTATCCTTATGCAAGAAACATCCACCAAGCCCTATCTGATTCGCGCGCTGCACGACTGGTGCACTGACAACGGCTATACCCCGTATATCGTCGTCAGCGTGGATGACAATACCCTGGTTCCGGTGGCTCACATTCACGATGGCCAGATCACGCTCAATATTGCTCTGCTCGCTACCAACGGTCTGGTCATCGGCAATGAGTTCATCGAATTCGAAGCGCGCTTCAGTGGCAACGTCGAACATATCGTTGTGCCCATTGCCGCCGTTTCAGCCATCTACGCCCGTGAAACCGGAGCCGGCATGGGTTTCGATGTTACCGAATCGCAGCCGTATCCGGGTACCGAAGCGGCGCCGGACGCCGACGGTACCGATACCCAGCCAGCCCGTCCCGAGCTGGCTGGCAGCGCCGGCAAGCAAGGCACGCCTGCCGGGCCAGACGACAAAAAGCCCGATGATGGCAAACGGCCGCAGCTGAAAATCATCAAATAGGCGCCATGACGACACCTCGGATACGGGCATGTCGACACACCCTGCAAGCCCGGGAAGACGACCTTGTCGGCCCGGAATGGGTTATACTGCCTAGTTCTTTATTGTGGGGCCGGCTTAGCTCAGTTGGTAGAGCAGCGCACTTGTAATGCGAAGGTCGGGGGTTCGACTCCTCTAGCCGGCACCAATAATTGGCGGGTACATACCCGCTATAAAAAACCTCCTGGTGCAGGAGGTTTTTTATTGGGAAGACGCCTGATTCATCTTGCGTCTGCAACCGCCAACCCCATTGATTTCACATCGATCAGCGGGACGCTCTGGCATCATGCGTCGGCCATTGCTGCTCGGCATCCAGCTTGACCAGCGACGGCTTTTGTATCTTGCGACTGGGTGTTCGTGGAAACGCATCAACATACGTGATGTAACGCGGCACCTTGAACGGGGCAAGCAGTTGCTGGCAATGGGCAATGATCGCTTCCGGCGGGCAATGCTCGGCTGCGATGCCCTCCTTGAGCAAGATATAAGCTTTGACTTCCTCACCTCGCACCGGATCAGGGACGCCAACCACGGCTGCTTCAGCAATGTGGGAATTTTCCAGCAAGGTTGCCTCGACTTCACGGGCCGCAACGTTCTCGCCAGATCGCTTGATCATGTCTTTGGAACGACCCACCAGATAGTAGAAGCCTGCGCTGTCGCGCTGAAAGACATCACCCGTCCGAAACCAG
>Ga0079226_10000866_pt1 | contig 22455 bp, 16 predicted proteins | sample Poulit2014_FD_76345 | JGI IMG/M metagenome (GOLD analysis project Ga0079226, IMG submission 76345) | Agricultural soil microbial communities from Georgia to study Nitrogen management - Poultry litter 2014 | ecosystem: Environmental > Terrestrial > Soil > Agricultural land | place: USA: Georgia...
TATATAAAATAACATGTACGGCATCCAATAGACGTTATATTTTAAAACGACCATAATTTACAGCCTACTGCAGCCAAGTGGGGCAAATATTAGCGATACTAACACGGCCCCCTAAATTTTATATATATTTCTACTTTTTGATGCTGTAGTACAACTAAGTTCCAAATTTCGCAAACAAAATATTACATGAAGATTAAAGACTATAAAAAATTTTGCTTTTCCTTTGACGGAGTAGAAAAGATTAACCCTTCAGAAGAAGATGAAGAAGATTTACTGGCTTATACTGTAATGGGCGAAATTTTTTCCATTACGAATGATAATAATTTTGACGGCATAGATTTAAAATGTGATCCGGTTAAAGCATCTATGCTGCGCAAGCTTTATAACGAGGTAAACCCGGCTCAGTACAAGGATAAAAGACAATGGAACTCAGTCGTTCCTGACGGAGAGCTTGATGACGAGCTCATTAAGGAGTGGATCAAAGATTCATACCAGTTGGTGGTGGATGAACTTCCCCGCAAAAAACAAAAGAAGCTGGAAAAATTGCAGGATGATTAACTATTTTTGCTGTGTATAAACAAACTTTTAATACGGGCCAGGCTCTTCTTTTCGAAGTTCCAAACAAATTCAAACTGGCCCAGCAAAAAACCATAGAGTAAAAATAGTATCTGATAGGATGGAATAATAATCAGTATATAACCTATCACCTCTATCCATAAGGGAGTCTGTTCATCAAAACCCAGCAGGTCAAATACAAAATGGCGGACATACAGCGCCGACATTCCCGTAATTGAGAAAATAAATAAAATTAAGATAATTCCACCGATGGTTTCAACATTCCATCGGTCTTTTAGTGCTCGAATGATATGGTTTAACTTATCTTTCATTTTATAGTGCTTCTTTAACAATATGTAACGATTTATCGGCGGCTTCTATAGTCTGGTCCAGCAGGTCTTTTGTTAATGAATCTGCTAAAAACCACGTTTCAAAAGGAGATGGAGGCAAATATATGCCCTGATCCAGCATCGCATGGAAAAAGTGTTTAAACCGAGATTCATCTGCACTGCAGGCGGTTTTGAAGTCGACGACCTCCTCTTCCGTAAAATAAATGCTGATCATGGATCCAATGTGGTTGATTTGCACCGGCAGATTATGGTTCTCAACGACCGTCTGTAAGCCGCGCAGCAGATAGGTGGTCTTTTCCTCCAGCCGATCGTAATGAACAGGATTCTCATGCAGCTCAGTAAGCAGAGCATGGCCTGCTGCCATAGCCAGCGGATTACCCGAAAGCGTGCCGGCCTGGTAGATCGGACCGGCAGGTGATACCTCCTGCATAATCTCATCCCTGCCGCCAAATGCGCCAACCGGAAGTCCCGCACCAATAATTTTACCATAGGTTGCCAAATCACCCTGGACATCCAGGCGCTGCTGTGCTCCGCCTTCGGCCAGCCGGAAGCCGGTCATTACCTCGTCAATAATCAAAAGCGACTCCTGGGCGTCGCACAGCTCCCGCAATCCGGAAAGGAATCCATTTTGGGGAGGGATACAGCCCATATTTCCGGCCACCGGTTCAACAATAATAGCAGCCACTTCTCCCTTATATTTATGTAGTAGCTGCTTGACAGAATTTAAATCATTGAACGTGGCAGTAAGTGTATCTTTTGCCGTTCCCTCCGTTACGCCCGGACTATTGGGCGTGCCGAGCGTCAATGCCCCGCTGCCGGCATTAATGAGGAACGAATCGGCATGGCCGTGATAGTTTCCCTCAAACTTAATGATTTTATCACGTCCTGTGTAACCGCGGGCTACCCGTATTGCACTCATACAGGCTTCAGTGCCTGAATTTACCATGCGGATTTTGTCCAGACCGGGTATCATCTGCTTCACCAGCTCAGCGATCTCAACCTCAATTTCAGTAGGTGCTCCAAAGGAAGTGGATTTAGCAGCCGCCTTTTGCACCGCTTCAATTACCGGCCCGTATGCATGCCCTAATATCATCGGACCCCACGAACCGACATAGTCAATATATTCCCCGCCATCAGTATCCGTCAGGATAGAACCTTTGGCTTTCTCAAAAAAGACCGGAGTCCCTCCTACTGAATTAAAGGCTCGCGCGGGCGAATTCACTCCGCCGGGAATGGATTTCTGTGCTCGTTTAAATAAATGTTGGCTTCTTTTTGGCATATATCTCAAACGTAAAGAGAAATATTAAATTATATTTCTGTGCACAAGTTACGGTCTATTGATCAACTTTGCTGCCTGTTTTGCAAAATAAGTGGCTATCAGATCGGCTCCTGCCCGCTTAAAGCCCACCAACGTTTCAAGCATCGTTTCCTCCTCATCCAGCCAACCCTTTCCTGCAGCTGCTTTTAGCATCGCATATTCGCCGGAGACATTATATGCCGATATAGGTACCGACACCTGTTTCTTAATGGCTCCAATTACATCTAAATAAGGTAAGCCCGGTTTCACCATCACAATATCAGCCCCCTCCTGTTCATCAAGCTGTGCTTCTTTGACGGCCTCTCGGACATTGGGCGGATCCATTTGATAGGTTTTCTTATCTCCAAAGCCGGGCGCTGAATCAAGGGCATCTCTAAAAGGACCATAATAAGCAGAGGCATATTTGGCGCTGTAAGCCATAATTCCAACTTCCTGAAAGCCCGAATCGTCCAGGGCATTTCGCATAGCGCCAATGCGCCCGTCCATCATATCGGAGGTAGCAATCATATCAACACCGGCCTCGGCATGGCTGACAGCCATTTCCGAGAGTACTTCTACGGAGAGATCATTCAAAACCTTGCCCTGTTCCACTATTCCATCTTGTCCATAACTGGAGTAAGGATCCATGGCCACATCCGTCATTACCCACATTCCGGGAAACTGTTCTTTTATAGTCCGTACTGAACGTTGCATTAGGCCCTCCGGATTGATGGATTCCGTACCCTTATTGTCTTTCTTTTCATCCGGCACTTTGGCAAATAGCAATATCGCTCGTATTCCCGCGCGCTGTAGATTATTGATCTCTTCCAGCAGCATATCCAGCGTGTAGCGATAATAATCGGGCATCGATGGAATCTCTACCTTTTTATTATTGCCTTCCATAACAAAGACGGGTGCTATAAAATCGGTAGGCTGTACATTATGCTCAGCGACCATGGCGCGCAGGGCTTCACTGCTACGCAGCCGGCGGCCACGAATGTAGGGAAATTGTCCGTAATTCATCATAAAAGTATTTGTTTCAAAACACTGATGAAACCGATCCGGGCTGTCTGATCGGCCTCATTCGCATTTTATACTCATATTCTTATTATATTTTACCCAGTCAACAGGATTTGACAATCGTTCAATTAAATAAGCTTCGCGGCTTCCTTTTTCCGGGGCGAAGTTATAGTCCCATCGTACTCGCGGTGGGAGACTCATCAGAATAGATTCCGTGCGTCCATTGGTTTTGAGTCCAAAAAGCGTTCCTCGATCATGAATCAAATTGAACTCAGCATATCGGCCGCGTCGAATCTCCTGGAAATAGCGATGCTTTGTGCTGTAAGGCTCATCCATCCGTCGTTCCACAATAGGCACATAGCTTTCAAGAAATGCGTTTCCCACTCCTGTTGTAAAGGCGTACCAGTCCTCAACAGAGCGCTGGTCCGTGGGACGCAAGTAATCAAAAAACAATCCCCCGATGCCGCGTGCCTCTGAACGATGTTCATTATAAAAATAGTCATCGCAATTCCTTTTAAAGCGTGGATACAGCTCCTTGCCGTGTTCCTCACAACTGGCCTTAAGCACCTGATGAAAATGAATGGCATCCTCATCCCACAAATAGTAAGGCGTTAAATCAATACCACCGCCAAACCAGCTATCGCAAGGGCTTTCCATCTGGCTGCTTTCATATAGCTCAAAATAGCGGAAATTAGCATGCACAGTTGGAATCATCGGGCTATAGGGATGGATGACCAGCGAAAGTCCACCTGCCCAAAACCAACGTTCATTGACTTCAAAGCGTTGCTGTATCGGCGTGGGAAGCTCGCCAAAAACGGTAGATATATTCACACCGGCCTTTTCGAATATATCGCCCTGTTCTAAAATGCGGCTGAGGCCTCCACCGCCTTCCTCACGCTCCCAATTATCCGGCCAAAATTGGCCCACCGTATCAATGATCTCCAGATTCTCACAAATGTCCTCCTGAAGATTCCGGATATACGTACTGAATTTATTCTTTATACTTTTTTTCATTTGATGGCAAATAACTCATCAGTATTCAAAAAATGGATTCTTTTGGTCTGTGTTCTGCGGTGATCACACGCCATACTCCTTAACGGTATTGATAAAGGTCCGCGCATGGTCTACCGGTATATCCGGTAATATGCCGTGCCCCAGATTGGCGATATAATTCTGTGGCCCAAAACGGTCAATCATACGCTGAGTTTGGTGTTCAATTTCATTCATAGGCATCATTAACCCGGATGGATCGAGATTACCCTGCAATACCATATTTCCCCGGGTTGCCTGACGTGCATACTCAGGCGTGATCGTCCAGTCTAAACTCAACGCTGCGGCGCTGCTTTTAAAGCTAAGCCGCTCCAGTGCATACCAGCATCCTTTGGCGAAAAGGATGACCGGGACATCATCAATGGCTTCACAGATTTCCATCAAATAAGGCATTGCCCACTGGTTAAAGTCGGCCGGACTCAGCAGACTGGCCCAAGAATCAAAAAGCTGTAAGACCTGGGCACCCGCATCAATCTGTGCCCGAAGATAATCGATTGTGGCCCGCGTGAGCTCTTTCATAACGTGCTTAGCAGCGTCCTCCTGCTGATGCATAAAAGTTTTAGCCCGTGCAAAATTCTTTGACCCTTCGCCCTGGACCATATAGCAAAAGAGCGTCCAGGGTGCACCGGCAAATCCGATGAGCGGAACGCGACCATTCAGCTCTTTCCGGGTCAGTGTTATTGCCTCCATTACATAATGGAGCTTTTGCGGTACGTTTTCTGCAAATATGGCAATAGCATCATCTACCGTGCGAATCGGATCTTCGATTACCGGCCCTTTACCTTTGACCAGCTTCACGTCTAAGCCCAATGCTTTAGGGATCGTCAGGATATCGGAAAAGATAATAGCAGCATCGGGCCCCAGCTCGTCAATAGGCTGAAGGGTGATTTCGCAAGCCAGCTCAGGCGTCTCTACGCGGTCAAAAAAGGGATGCTGGTTGCGTATCTCCTGATACTGCGGCAGATAACGCCCTGCCTAGCGCATCATCCATACCGGAGGCCGTTCCACCTCTTCGCCTCGAAGGGTCCGCAATAATAAATCGTTCTTTAGATTGGGAAAATTTTTGCTCATAACACTTTTCTTAGCGCGGTTGAATAGAATAACTTAACCTTCATTATCTGCATAAGACTTTGGATACTAAAGCAGGCTGCCTTATAACGGGCCAGAAATTTATTCGGTATTCTCCAAGCTTGTCTAAACCTTTTTTCCACCATCAAAAATGTGATTTGAGACCATTCTAAGCATCGTTTTAGTATCCGGGCGACTGGCAATTACCACCTTTTTTTTCGTGTACTCTTTCAGTGCTTTAGCGGTGGTAGGTCCGATAGCAAAAAGCGATGGCAATTCCTCTTTAAAGCCGGTGCCCTGCCTAAAGCCTTCCACAGCACTGGGACTATAGAACAGGATGCCGCTGATAGATTTGCGCGGTATTTCTACCGGATGAATATGGGTTTTGTACACCTCCCTTTCGATTACTTCAATCCCTTCATCACGCAGTATCTGGGGCATCTCATCTCGGCGCAGGTTGCCATGGAAATACAGTATTTCGTTTATTTTTCCTTCATCTATAATTAATTCTGCCAGGTGTTTTCCATCTTCTGTGAAGGGGATTTTTGCATCTAATCCGAGCTTTTGAAGCGCCTCGCGAGTTTTCCGGCCCACCGCAAAGATCTGTACTTCTGGACGTACCTGCAGCCCAGCATTCATTAACTCTTCAAGGGCATTTACTCCATTCGCACTGGTAAAAACCCAGTCTGCCCTGGAGTGTTTTGTGATCGTTCCCAACACCCGATCCCAGTAATCCGGATAACTAAACTCCAGGGCGGATTCAACAACAGGCTCCAACCCCAAAATGCGGGCATATTCAATTTGTTGGGCAGACAGTTCACGCGTTACAAATATATTCCGTTTATCTTGTCTCATGGATCTGCCAATAATATTGTTTTAAAAATTTATGAACCGTACTTAGATTAACAGCACACGCTATCATTCCATTTCATCAATCACTTTTTGAGCCCCCTGGCTGAGAAGCTCCTTCGCAGCTTCATGGCCCAACCCATCAGCTTTATCAGCCGGTGTCACTTTCTCGAAGTAATATTGTTCCGTTCCGTCCAGCGTCATTGCTATCGCTTTAAAATGAAGCTTTTGATCTTCTATAAAAGCATAGGCCCCTACCGGTGCACTGCAGCCTGCTTCCATATCGTGTAGAAAATCCCGCTCCAGTCCTGAGCAAAGTGCAGCATCATGATCCTCCAGGTGCAACACAATCCCCTCCATTTCTGAATCATCCTCCCGTATCATGACGGCCATTGCGCCTTGTGCCGCTGCTGATACCATCCAGTCCAAATACTGGCTTATATGATGCCCCAGCCGGATACGCTCTAAACCGGCTGCGGCAAAGATAGCGCCATCCCAGTCGTTATTAGCTACCTTCTCGAGCCGCGTATTTACATTCCCGCGCAAATTCACAAAGCGGTGCTGGGGATAACGGTGAGCCCACTGCGCCCGCCGCCGATTACTGCCGGTTGCAATGATAGCTTCATAATTGGAATCCCTCAGAAAGTCGATTCCATCCGGTGCCACCAGCGTATCGCGGGGATCCGCACGTTCCAAAACCGCTCCCACTTTAAGCGGGAGCGGATTCTCGGTGGGTAAATCCTTAAAGGAGAGAACGGCAATATCCACCTTTCCGCTCAGCTGGGCACGGTCCAGGGTTTTAGTAAACACCCCTTTTCCGCCCATTTCTCTAATAGGGGTTTTTAAATCCAGGTCACCTTCCGACTTGACAAAAACGAGCTCCGTATCGTATCCAAGCTCTTGCAGTGCATCAGATACGCGACCGGCCTGCCAGGTAGCAAGCTCACTTTCACGCGTCCCAATGCGAATTTTTGATCGGTCATTCATATATCGATTGGTTTTCAAGTTTAAACATATCATTTACTACCTGCGTTACCTGTTCCGATTCATGATGGCTTCGCAGATGTTCAATAGAGTAAGCGGCTATTTTATTGACGATACGGCGGGTTAATTTTTCAACTTTTTTCTGGTCTCTTTCAGCAATCTTATTTTCAAAAAAATCATATTCATCTTTTCTGATGTCATCAAGTTTTGAAGTAAGCGCTTTAATCGTCGGCACTACCACTTGTTTGCTGAGCCAATCCTCATATTTGCTGCGCTCATCATCAATGATTGCTTTGACCTTCGGAATATTTTCCTCACGCCGCCGGTAGGCTTTGTCGGTTACATCCGTCAACAAATCCATATTAGCGAGGTCTACAAAATCCAATTCGCCAATTTCGGGCACAATATTACGCGGTACGGCCAAATCTACCATCACCTTGTATTTGGGCTCCAGGATCGACGGTTTCATATCATCCAGGTTAACGACCGGCTTATCGGCTCCGGTAGCCACTACAATCAGGTCTGCTTTTGCAAGCTCTTCTGGAAGCTGTGCCATTTTAGCCACCTCAGCATCAAATTTGTTGGCTACCAGCTTTGCCCTTTCCCGGGTGCGATTAATAAGCGTTAATTCTGTAGCACCTAAGCTCACCAGATTTTTACAGGTAACCTTACCGATCTGCCCGGTTCCGACCAGCAGCACTCCTTTACCTTCCAGATTACCAAAGGTTTCCTGCGCAAATTTAACGGCAGCATAGGCCGTGGAGGAAGCCCCTTCGGCAAGGGCTGTTTCATTGCGGGAGCGTTTGTGTGCTCGAAAAATATGCTGCATCAGCTGATGCATCTCGCCCGATATCGCCTTCATATCGCTGGCCAGCCGGTAGCCCTCTTTTACCTGATTTACCACCTGCAAATCACCTAATATCTGTGAATCCAGCCCCGTTACCACCTCAAAGATATGATTCACCGCCGGCTTTCCTTCCTTTTTAAATCCATAATGCCGGAAATCATCCATTCTGGCATCAGAATATGTGGTTAGCAAACGTATGAGCTCCTTTGGAGCGGTATTCTGAGCAAAAACTTCCGTTCGGTTACAGGTGGATATTACAAATAAGCTTTCAATACCTCCCCGTTGACCGCCCTGAATAAGCTCCTTCATCTGCTCTGTTTTTAAGCTAAACCGCTCCCGAATATCAACCGTGGCATCCCAGTGGTTCACACCGACTATGCTAAAATCTTCAATTTTAACCTTTTCGTTAGCCATCAACTACAAAAATGGATTTTAGGTGTTTAAAAATAGTTTTTCCTATTTGTTCAGGTGCACTTACTCTTAAAAATAATTTTAACCATTAGCCGTTGCCTTTCTCTTATGCTGATATTTGATGCTCAGATTCATACTCTTCTGATTCCCATAAGGGATCCAGCCGATCGAGCGCCAGCTCCCCCAGTGCTTTTATATAGGACGGATGATCATTAATGCCGGAAGTTACCGTTAGATTATCAAACTCATAACCCGCCTCTTCCAATTCTTCTGCCAGCTCTATGCCCAGCTCGTAGAAAGTTTCTACATGGTCGGTAACAAAAGCGATGGGAATCATCAGAAAATTTTTGATCCCATAGTCCAGATGCCGTTCAACCAGTTCCGCAGTATTGGGCTGTGTCCATTTTTGCGGCCCCACTTTGGACTGGAATCCCAGCCAATATTCATGGTCATATCCGCGCATCTGCATGACTGCTTCCATCGTTTGGCGGATTTCATCCGTATAGGGATCGCCACTGCGCACCTCCAATTTGGGCGTTCCGTGGGCACTAAAAATAAAATGCGTTTTAGACCGCGTCTCCTGATCCATCGATTCCAGGGCTTGGTCAATACGTTCATTCAGCGCTTTCAAATAGTCTGTATTGAGCGGATAGCTCTTTATATGGAATTCCTTCCACGGACAATTATCACTAAACCGTTCTTCCCGCTTAGTCTCCCAATCTCTGTAGCTGCTCCCGGTGGTTGTCCACGAAAAATGCGGATAAAGCGGAACTATCACGGCATGAGTAATATTATCTGCTACCATATCGTCCATCGTTGTTTCTGCAAAAGGGAGCCAATAACGCATGCAGGTATACACATTCACCGACTCTCCGGGGATTTTCTCCGTTAAATATCGTTCCAAACTGCGGCGTTGCTTTTCAGTTAGGCTATTAATTGGCGAACAACAGGTAGAGATTGTACCAGTTTTACGGTTCTTACAGTGTTTATTTCCCATACATCCATTCGGACAGCCATTAATCTGTTCATAGTCCTCTTGCACCTTGGGCGCACGGAATTTTGAAATAATCCTGCCAAGGAATTCCTGTAGCTTTCCGCCGCCCATCTTTATAATATCCTCATCGCTAAACAGATTATATAAAAAGGGACGCATCGCATAATCAGCCGTTGGTCCGCCCATATTCATTAACACTATTCCAATATTCCTTTTCTCCTGTGCCATAAAAAATTTATTGTATTCGGAGTCCTGTCTTGGTCATTCAGCTCTGCATTGCCGACAAGCCAAATAAATTGACTGATTATGAAGGATATTTGAAGAAGGGTATTTTCAGTTTATTTATAATCAGTCTATATTACTCGTATTGGAGAGGCTCCTGCTTTTTTGGATGCATTTCGATGCCAACTATAAAGGTAGTCCTGTTATTATCAATATATTAGCCCCACTATTCCAGCATCTAAAATATTGATATCTCCAATAATACTTATGACAATAGCAGGCCCGGGGTATTAGAAACAGATTACGTGATAGGTGAAAGAATCTCCGGTAATAACATTACGAGCAACGAATACTCAAATGAAGGAGGCTGCTTTTTTCCTGCACTTGCTACAAAGTTACAGGTGCGGCTTGGACCCTGTAAAGAAAGTCCCAACCGCTGCAGTTAAAGGTCCATTGAAATACCATAGCGGATGAGAGGCATTTTACCCGTCCTCTTTATTTTAGAAAGGAAGCAGAATGCAAAGTTGGTTAAGCTACTTATTCTCAGTCATTAAGCAGCCGGCAGCGTAAACCAAAAAATCGTTCCTTCTCCTTCTGCGCTTTCTACCTGAATATCCCGATCATGAGCATTGAGAATACTTTTGACCACCGCCAGTCCCAATCCTGTGCCCCCCTTATCCCGGGATCGCGCTTTATCCGTTCGATAAAAGCGGTGAAACAACCGCTTGAGATGCTCTTCCGAAATGCCGATACCATTATCACGTACCTGAATGCGGACTTCATCATCTACCTTCTCATAATTTAGATACACTGCTCCTCCGTTGGTATATTTAATCGCATTGGATACCAGGTTGTCAATCACCTGTTCTATCCTCCCCGGATCGCCGATGGTTTTACAGGAATGTGTATCTACCTTTAGTTCAATTTCTTTCTGAGATGCTTTGTTACTGTGCCATTCCAGCATATGCTCTGCGGCTGTGGCAAGGTCAAATTCGCGGGTTTCTACAAAATACTCATCTGAATCGTAGCGCTGCAGCGTTTTAAGATCCTTAAATAACCGGCTGATGCGTTCCACCTGATTTTGGACCGTGCCTATATATTTTTCCTCCTTATCAGCCGGCAGCTCTTGCAGTTCCAGCATTTCCAGTGCCGCTGAAATATTATGCAGTGGATTACGGACCTCATGGGTGATATCGGCAAAAAATTGGCGCTGCTTATCTGCAAACTTCTTGATTTGGCGGGTATCTTCCCGCAGTTCCGAGGCCATTTTGTTTAACGAGGTGGCCAACGTGCCAAATTCATCCTTCCGGTTAAGATTGATTTCCCGATTGACGTCCCCCTTTGCAATATCCTTCGCAGCATCCTTAATTTGGGTGATGGGCTTTGTTAGGTAACGCGATATCCAAATACTGACGATGATGATCAGCACAACGGAGATAAACATGCCATAGTATATGATCAAGCGGATCGTTTTGATCGGGGCATAGATTTCATCTTTCAGCTGTGCCGCCCGGAGATAGCGAATGGGAGCGGTCCCTTTTTTTAGCTCAATATAGCTAATCAAGGCATCCGCGTCGTCATCACGAGGCAATAACGGTAAATTATTCCGGGCCAACAGGCTTTCTATAATACCTTGTCCCAACTCTTCCGGGGGCCGTAGTGTAGCATGCTTTTTAGGTTTCACGCTCATCAGCTGTCCTGATGAATCATACAATGCCAGCTGGTAACCGGATGTTTGGGCCGCCTGCTTAAAATGCCGGTCAAAATCATTGCCACTACTCAAATTTGAGACCGTCACTGCCAGCCAGCGGGTATCCTGTTCCATTTGCTGGCGTCCTTCCTGCAGCAAATAGTCGCGTATAAACAGGATGGAATAGCTGCTGATGGAGGTAATTCCAAATATCAGCAGTACAATAAACGTCCATGCCAGCTTGGAGCGAATTTTCATGAATGATAGGTTAAATCCGGTGGTTCAAACGTTTAACAAATATAAGAAACTTTCTTTTAAAGCTATTGCGCTGTTTATTTCATCGTATGGGTTAAAATATCATCAGGAAAGCGGAGAATATCCAATAATTCCTGAATATCCCGCCCTATGTAAGTATAAGCCACTAATAAATATTGAAAGGATTGTGTACCGGCTCCTCCTGTCATTCCCTCATTCTGTCTATGACTATCAGCGAAAGCAAAAGGGCAATTAAAATATTCCCCAGATTACCATGCAGGATAATAGTGCCCCGCTTGAATCGGAACAGCTCGTACATGTTTGGTTCCTCCAGAGAGTGACGAATCAAACGGAATTAATTATTTGATAACAATGACAAAAATATGGGTGAATTTCAGATCCTGAATAATTCAGATTTACCCACCAATATTCCTGCACAAAAAAGACCATAAGTAAGGTAGAGCACATTACGCCAAATACAACGGCCGTGAGGACCAGCGGGCTCTCTTAGATCTGCCCCATCACTCGGCCCACTTTAAATGCCAGGTAAACTACAAAAGCACGTTGCTTTTATTTTTGTAATTACACGATCGTGTTTATATAGATAAAACTTGTTGACATCGTCTGAACGATCTTTTTCACAGCATTAAAAACCCAAACACGCTGGTTTTTATCAATAAAACCAAGTGGAATAAACCTTATCGCTTAGTCTATTTACCATACAAGGTCTTGTTTTTTTGCATTTTGCAATTATTTTAGACAATATAGTAGACAATTATTAATTAAGGTGGGAGGTATTACTATGTGGAAAGAATTTAAGGAATTTGCCGTTCATGGCAGTGTCGTTGATATGGCGGTGGGTATTATCATCGGCGCTGCATTTGGAACCATTGTCGACTCTTTTGTAAACGATATTATTATGCCTCCCATCGGGATGCTACTGGGCGGTGTGGATTTTTCCAATTTCTTTTTTGTACTAAAAGGTGGCTCACCCGCCCCTCCCTACCAAACATTGGAAGGTGCGCAAGAAGCCGGTGCCGTCATCATGTCGTACGGGGCCTTTATCAATACCATTATTAGCTTTCTAATTATTGCTTTCGTCATTTTTATGGCTATCCGCTACATCAATAATCTAAAACGACAAAAAGAAGAGCCGGAAGAAGCGCCAACCACCAAAAGCTGCGATTTCTGCAAGTCGGATATCCCGGTTGGAGCCACCCGATGCCCGAACTGCACTTCAGAGCTGGCGGCGTGAATAAATGCAGGTGCTTATGAAGTAACTTAAAACAGATTATCAGGTCGAAGGTCCTAAGGACAAAGAGTTAATATTCTTTGACTTTGAGACTCTCTATACTCTGCGATATCTCTATTTTAGCAATGCTATTGATTCCGCCTTTGCCGTCTCATTACTCCACTGTTTGCAATGTCCGAGGTTGGAAAGCCTAACTTACGCTACTGTGTATACTATAACGCATGGTATAAACAGTAGGAATTCCGCTACACTTCAGCTGACGAAAAAGTGTAGTTTTACAACATTCATAGCCAAATTACTGACTGAATCCTATCTAAAAAGGATAACGACGCGGAGCGCCGGTTGGTCTTCAGCCGCGGAGCAGCTGAAGCAAGGAGTATGGGATGGTTTTTTATGACTGCAGCTCTCTAAGCTATAGCAGTATGAACCTTTTCCCAACCGACCTGCTTACTCTCTTACCCTTATCCTTCGTGTACATTGCAGAGCATCACCTCAGGGATGCTATCCACTTCCCCTTTCCTATCACATTACATCCTCGCTCCCTTTGTCCTCAGCTATTGGGAATAACCCTCATCCAACAATTTATCACACAAAAAATATAACTAAAAGAGTCGAGCAAAGCCCTCCCAATCCTGCAGCCACTAATGCAAGTGGTATCTGCGTTTTAACGTGGTCCATCAGATCACAACCGGTGGCAAGCGACGACAGGATCGTCGTATCTGAGATCGGTGAGCACTGATCGCCAAAGACACTGCCGCCTATTACCGCCCCGAAGCAAATCGTGATAAAAAATTCATCCGGCAGCACATTCCAGGCCAGCGGCATAGCCACCGGAAAAACAACGGCATACGTGCCAAATGAGGTACCTGCTGAAAAAGCAATGAGCATACACAGGCCCATTAAAATAGCGGGCAGCGCTTCTGGCGAGATAGCATCTCCTACCAGGGCTACTACATATTCGGCTGTGCCTACAGCTCCAGCTACTTCTTTCAGGGATACGGCCAGCGCTAAAATAATGGCTCCGATTGTTACACCTTTGCAACCATCTACAAACCCCTCCATCACCGTTCCCAACTCCATTCCTTTTGCAAGGGCAATGAACATACCGGTGAGTACGGCCAAAACAAAAGCTTCGGCAATAAGAAACATCGGATCTTCCGTCTGCCCCATAAAATAAAAGGTAACCACATAAGGGATAATGGCTACGCCAAGCAGCGTTCCTATGGGACCCAGAAAATCGACCAACCCCGAATTATAATCCTGGGGAATCTTCATTTCAGTCAGCTCCCGCGATGACATAGGCTGTGCGCCTTCCCGGTCAAGTTTACCGGAAGTTTTTACCCGCTCTATAGCTTCACGCATTTTCTTTCCGGGAATCCAGGGCAATAATTCCCAAGCAAATAACAGTGTGATGAGCAGGGCAAAAATACCATAAAAGTTGAATGGCAAAGCCTGGATAAAAAAGTTAATGCCGTCCTGGCTGGTCTCAAACAGCGGTATCGTACCCACAATCAATCCCGCGATATAAATAGGCCACACATTAAAAGGAATAATGGTGGCCACAGGCGAGGCGGTAGAGTCCACCATATAAGACAGTTCTTCGTGCGATACCCCATGTTTATCCGCAATAGGCCGCACCGTGGCTCCGGTCAGTACCGTACTGATAGTTCCTCCCTGGTGGAAAACAAGCCCCATAATCCATGTAAAGAACTTAGCACTTTTGGGACCCCGAACCACCTTGCCGCCGGCCCATTCGGCAAAGCGCTCTGCTCCCCCGGTACGGGTCCAGATGCCTATCAGCCCTCCAAGCGACCACAGGTAAACCAGCAGGATAAGGGCAAAATCTTCAGTTCCGATGGATGGAAGCAGAAACTCTTGAATAACGTTAAGCTTGCCGGAGATAACCCCGCCCAGTGCAATACCCACAAACAGGGCGCTAATAACCTCTTGAGTCCAAAAAGCCAAGCCAATAGCCACCAGCGGCGGCAATACCGACCAAAAGCCAAAATGGCCGCCGTAGTCCGGAAAGCGGCCTGCAAAGATGATTCCTAAAACAACAAGTATAAGGGTAATCGTCAGGTTAATCCGATTCCCTTTCGAAATTGATGACATCCACGATTGATCTTTTTGGCTCATATAAATTTCTCTTATTAACGTTATAGTTATTTTTGCTCCCTGATTAGCCCTTGTTTTAGCTGAATTTAACTTTCCTTAAAGTGTTCAAATCCGCTGATTTTATCAAGTACGGATTTCGCGGATACCTTAAATATCGTATCTGCTGAAGGCTTCTTATATAGCCCTTAACGGCCCTTGTCTCGTATCATATTTCAAATATATATCGAAATACTTTCTCTAAATTTCCCGATAGTGGTTTATGAACTTCTGAACGAGATATATTTCATAGATAAAGAACTATGTGAAATCCTCTGTTGTCCAAAGGGACAGGATCAACCAACAAGTGGTTTTCAGAAGACTTAAACAGAATGCAGAACTTACGGTCCGGTAAATTAGCAAACTTAAAATGAACTCGTCAGATAATTAACCGGCCATAAGACGGGCTCTGCAAATTTTCCTCAACTAGTCAGCTTCTGGAAACTCCTCCATGGTACTGTTCATGATAGCATTGAAAATCAGCTTGTAGGTGCCGCGTGGCTGCCCCCGGAACTGCGGACGAAAGGCAAACAGCACAATTTGTCCATTGCCCTTGGGCACGCGCACCATGGCCGGCTTGCCCGCGATATACTTATCTTCGCCCATGGCCCACCCGCTCATCAACAGACTGGAATCCGCGTAGCTGGCCACTACATCCACCGGCGCTTTCGGGGCATCAGCGATATCTTCGGTACCGCCCTCGCCCTCTTTGCTTTGCTTCTCAATCTCAAAGGCAAAGCTGTCGCTAAAGGAGGCTGAGACGGTATCCTGCATGCCCCAGGCCAGCGGATCTTCGGAGTCAATTACCGATCGGATCAGCGACCCGGGAATGAAGAACTCATTTTCACTTAGTCCGCTTACGGCATTGCGCAGCGGCAGGCCAAACTGGTGGATCACAAAATTGCTGGCCTTGTCGAAAGCAATGAGCGTACCGCCCGCTTCCGTATATTCCTGCAGTGCCAGGGATCCTTTCAGTCCCAGACCACCGGTGTACTGCTCCGGCATCTCCTGCACAGAGTAGCCGTTAAGAATGCCATCGGGCGACTGTGCGGGGATGATAATGCTGCTATATTCGGAAAGATCACCTTCCTGTATATCGGCATTATGCAGCGTATCCACTTCGAAGTTGTATTCCTCCATCAGCCAGCGGGTCCAGCCTTCATCCATATTGGCGATCCAGGATTTATAGATACCTACCTTAGGTCGTTGTTTTAAAGAGACCGTCTCAACATCCGGTTCCTCCGGTAGACCCTGCAGCGACAGCCCCAGCTCTTTGATGGCGGAAGCATCCGCACCTGTTACGATGAAAGAACCGGCCGGCATCTCTCCGGAGGCCTCCACTATTCGGGACACCTCTGCGCCACCTTCCAGCAGGATATTGACGGCCTTAACCGAAGCATTGGATTTCGCACTGATCATAAATCCGTATCCGGCATCGCCGTCGATGGTACTTTCTTCCAAGGTAACCAGTTCCGTGATCTCATCCGTGGTGGCGTCAAATGAGTCATCTATCCGATCAACCGTCACGCCCATCTGTATGGGGAGGGTCCATCCGGCCAGATCGTAGGGGGTATCGGGCGGCCCGCCGGGATACAACAGCCTGGTGGGATATTCCTGCTTTTCCAGCAGATCGGTCAGGTAGGGACGAAAAGATTGACCGGCATATAAAATATAAGAGCCTTCGTCATACCTTTCACCGCCAGCGCTGAAGCTACCAGTAGCCTGCTGGACTTCCAGCCCGCCCTGCAGAAGCACGTTCACCAGGTTTTTGGCTTCCCAGTCGTCCCACTGCTTAGCAGGAATAACGTAGGCAAAGGGATCGCCGGAATCGCCTTTTTCAATGGCATCGCGGCCCATGCTGTAGATATTATACAGATACTGCTCGTGGCGCTTTGACGCCAAATCGAGGGCAGCCATTGAGGCAGTAAGCATATAGTCAATGGCATCGCGGAAGTGTGATTCCCCGCCTTTCCAGGGATCAGGATATAAAATGTCCGTCCCGTCCGTGGGCGTACCGGTACCTACCGTCTTAGGAAGTGAATCGGGCTCATAGAAACGGGGCGTGGGGCTCCGGTGGGCGACTTCGGTCAAAATGCCGATGATATTGTGATAATAGGGCACCGTACGGCCACCGCCGTTCCAGAACATGGTATAGTAGTTATCAGCGATAGCGCCGGGCATATCATTAAGCGAAAAACGCTGCATCATGGCCGAGCCTATCTCACTCACTCCGGTTGTTACCCCCGGATGGATGCGCGGGTTTACCGGGTCAGCATAGGGCGGAAGCGATATCCGGGTCCATTCGGGAGCCGGCTGGTGATGGTTGTATACGATCTGCGGAAACCACTCGCGATATATTTTTTGGGTAACGGCCCGCGTTTCGGGCATGTTGTTCATAAACCAATCGCGGTTGTTGTCGTGGCCCACGTAGTGATGATACAGCCACGGCGGATTGGTGGTCTCGTATGGCGTATCGATATGTTCGAGATACCAGCTGGAGATAATATCCACGCCATCGGGATTCATCATCGGCATCAGCAGGGTAATGACATTCTCCCGGATAGCCTGCATCTCTTCGGTTTCTTCGGTGGCTATTTTGTAGGCCAGCTCCGGGGTCATTTGTCCGTGGGCCAGCTCGTTGGAGTGCATGCCCCCGTCGATCCACACTACAGCCCGGCCCTCTTTGGAAAGCTTTTTAGCCTCTTCTTCGTTGATACGAGCCCGCGCCATCTTTTCGCTTATTTCACGCCAACGTTCCAGCTGCTGCATATTTTCTTCACTGGAGATATACAGCAAAATCATCGGGCGCCCGAGCACGGTTTCGCCAATTTTGACTTTCTTTACCCGCTTGGAAGCGGCGTCCAGCTGGTCGTAATACTCCAGCATCTGATCGTATTTCGCCAGCTTGTAATCTGTGCCGGGACGAAAGCCAAACACATCGGCAGGTTTGGGGATGGTTTGGGCTGCTGCTGAGCCAGCTATAAAGAGCAGGGATAAGAGCAGTAAAATTTCAGACCTAAACTGAATAAATATTCTATCTTTTTTATTCATGGATAGTAGTTTCACTAAGATGTTGGAGTTGCAATAATAGCAGACATTAGGTTAAGACTATAATACAGTTTTTGTTTGTAGGGTTAAATAAAATTTAACTATAACGTTTAGGGTCTATTAATGGGTGTGAAAGCTTTGCCTGACCATTGGTAATTAACTGACTAACAATTTCACCACTGGCAAATCCCAGGCTCATGCCGACCATAGAATGACCGGAGGAGACAAAGATATTATCATAAGGCTCTACCTTGCCTACAAACGGTAGCCCATCGGGGGAACAGGGTCGCAGCCCCACCCACACATCCTGATCGTCTAAGTCATCCATCGAGTAGTCAGGATAATATTGTATAACCGACTTTTTCAAGGCCCGGATTTTTGCCGGCGTTACGGAAGTATCTTTTCCCACAATCTCCATCGTTCCGGCAAACCGGAGCTCATCCTTCATCGGGGTAATAGCTACTTTTTTTTCAGCTAACAAAGCGTTTACCTGTGGCGTTTTTGATGGGTTTTTAAGAGTTATGCTATATCCCTTTCCGGCTTGAATAGGCATATTGACATGAAGGCGCTTCATTAAGTCCGGGGTCCATGCTCCACTACAGCAGACCACGTGCGTGCCTTTAATTTCCTGGCCATCCGAGCTAACCGCTTTCACCATGTCATCATCTTGTCTAAGATCAATTATCTCTTTGTTAAACTCGAAGCTCACGCCTTTCTTTCGGAGCAAAGATTTTAGCTGGTTCATTAAATGCCCGGGATGCACATGCGCATCCTTGGGATAATATACGGCACCATGGATGTTCATTTGGATATTAGGTTCCATTTCCTGAACCTCTTCGGCCGACAGCACTTCCGTCGGTACACCCAGATCACTTGCCGTTTCTGCACTCTCTGCTGCAGCCTGTAACCCCTTTTGGGTATGACATAGCGTTAAGTGTCCCTTTTTTTGAAATCCAAAATTCATGGATTCTTTACCTTCCAGCTCTGTAAGCAGCTCTTGGTTTCTAAAGAGCAAATCTCTCAGCACCGGTCCGGCCTGTTTGACATGTTTTTGAGTGGCTGCTTTTCTAAACTTCCAGGCCCAGCTAATAAGATCCTTATTCAACCGCGGCTTAATATAAAATGGGCTTTCTTTTTTGAGCATCCAGCGCAGACCCTGACTGATCACGCCGGGCGATGCGAGAGGAATCACATGCCTTGGGGCGATTAGGCCGGCATTTCCATACGAGCAGTTATCCTGGCCGTCTCCTTTTTCACAAATAGTGACCTCAGCCCCATGTTCCCTCAAATAGTAGGCGGTGGTCAATCCGGCAATGCCTGCGCCTATGATTATCACGTGTTTTGTTTTATCCGACATCATGCTCATGACAATAATATAACTTTACTACTTGGCTCTGTTAAAGCTTGGGGTATAAAGTATTTAATCAGAAGAGGTTTCATCGAACGTATGGCTCAATACATCTCCTCCTTTCTTGTCCGTTAACTCACCTTCGTCAACCGCAAGCTTGCCGTTCACAAAAACATATTCAACGCCTTCGGAATATTGATGCGGTTCCTGGAAGGTCGCCTTATCGTTCATTCGGTCTAAATCAAATATCGTAATATCTGCGACCGCTCCTTCCCGCAGCACGCCTCGGTTATCCATGTTGTAGACTTCGGCAGGCAGCGAAGTCATACTGCGAATAGCGGCCGGCAGGTCAAGAACATGTTCTTCTTTAACATATTTTCTGATCTTACGGGGAAACGTGCCGTAATTTCTTGGATGGGGCACACCGGATCCAAACTTCACCAGCCCGCCATCAGAGCAGGTCATGGTCCATGGTTGCTGCATAAATCGATTCACGTCATCCTCATCCATATTAAAGGAAATAATACTGGGCTTCCCCGCTTTGATAAGGTCAACGGCCATATCCAGCGGCGTCTTATCTTGCTCTTCGGCCACTTCCTCCAATGTCTTGCCTTCGATGGTCGAGTCAGGACGATAACGCCGAAACTGGATGCGGTCGGCTCCGCCGCGGCGGGCAAGATTGTCTTCCATATCTGCCTTAACTTCAGGAAGTATATCGGAATCTTTCAAGCGCTTGACCAATGCTTTATAGCCGCCCTCTTCGGCCCATCGGGGAACTAAAGCCGCAATAAGACTGGTAGCCGAAGCCTTATACGGGTACTGGCTGGCAAATATTTCGACTCCGGACGCCCGGGCCTGTTCAATATCCGCAACAATCTGTTTCGAAAGCCCCCATACCGGCGGCCCTAACGCTTTGATATGATCAACAATACCCAGTATCTCCGCTTTCTCAGCGATATTAATTACTTCGTTGACCGCCTCCCGAACGCCAACGCTATAGTTGGATTCATCTCTGATGTGGCTTTGATATACCCCGCCGTATTCGGCAGCCACCTTGGCCAGACCCACAATTTCTTCTGTCGAGGCATAACTTTGAGGTGAATAGAACACGCCCGTGGAGAGACCAAACGCCCCATGCTTCATCCCTTCCTCAACTAACTGTTCCATCTCATCCATCTCCTCGGCGGTCGGTTCACGATCTTCCATCCCCATCACCATCTTCCGTATGGAACCAAACGGTACAAGCTGCGCTACATTCACGCCAATGCCATTTTCAAGCAACTTTTCTCGCTGTTTTTTCTGATCAACTGCGCCGCTGCCGTCAGGATTTGCTACAATGGTCGTAATACCTTCCAGCAACAGAGGCTTGCCCTCGCTGAGTTCAGCCTTGGCAAGCCCCGACGCTGCATGTGAGTGCTCGTCAATAAATCCCGGTGTCACATACAGTCCTTCGGCATCAATCGTATCATCAGCAGCTGCCTCAGTGATATCACCAATCTTAACAATCTTATCGTCTTTAATGGCAATAGCATCCTCACTCCAGGACTCACCCGTGCCGTCAAGTACGCGCCCGTTGATAATGAGCTGATCATACTTCACCGGTTTATCCGAACCAGATGAACAGCCCACGAATACAACTCCCATCAACCCGATCATTAGATACCTGATCAATCCATAATTCCTTACCTTAATCTTTAACATAATACCTGTCGTTTTTGGTAACCTTATATTGTATTTATGATTCTTTTTTGAAAATGATGTTTTTTGCCCGGCCTGTAGATATCTCAAATCCCTTCACTTCACCTTGTTCGGTCAGATTGAATTCAAAATCCCAGCTGCCTGTGCTAAATGTATTAGCTTCATCATAGGTGAGCTTACCGGAAGGAGATCTTTCCTGGTCTTCCAGGTAAAGGTCACCATCTTTAACCGTTAGAGTATATGTCAGATCTAAGACTTCACTATAATAAGGACCCTCGAATTTATGAATCCACTCATTGATAGCATCTTCAAAAATAGTATCCGCCATCTTTTTATTTAACGAACCCGGACTGATATTACCAAGGTTACACAAAATAGCCGAGCCATATCCGTGTTCAGGTAACCGTAAATAATCTGCTTTAAAACCCATAAAGGATCCACCGTGACCAACTGCCTTTTGACCTTTATATTCATCAATATGCAGTGCAAATGCGTAAGATAAAGTATCACCATTATTTAAGACCCCCTGCCGGCGCATCAGGTCGTTAAACCCTTTTGCATTAGGAAGCTGATTGTGGGTAAGCTGTTGGTCCCATTTCTCCAGATCTCCAATAGTAGAGTAAAGACCGCCGGGCCCAACACCCTCAAACTTCGATATATAGCTCACCTTAAAATCTTTTTTCCCCCGATAACTTAAGGCCTTGTGGTCTATTTCATGGTTATGATCGTCATGAAAATGGGTATGATGCATGCCCAGCGGCTCAAACAGATTTTCGATTGTATATTCCCGTAGGGTTTTGCCGGAAACCCGCTCAACTATTTCAGCCAACAGGGTGTAGCCACTATTGCTGTACATATACTTACTGCCGGGTTCAAAGTTAAGATGGCTTTGATTGGTGATCAGTTTTAGTAGTTCTTCCTTAGGCACTCCATCCCTCAAACTAATATCATACAGACGGAGTAATGAATACAGATCAGGCATGCCGCTGGTGTGGTGTACTAACTCCTCGACAGTTGGGTCGCGGTGGCCTGGATATGATGATATTTCCGGGATATAATCCCTTACCGGACGCTCGAGGTCCAACTCCCCACGAACTGCCAGCAGCGCAATAGCTGCCGCCGTAAACTGCTTTGAGATAGAACCAACATAAAAAACTGTTTCAGGCGTAATAGGGGTGTGATCTTCTAAAACAGCCTCTCCATAGCCTTTGCTAAAAACAGTTTCCCCATCTTGATAGATCCCTACGACACATCCGGGCGAACCGTCCTGGTCCCACTGCTCAAATATGGCATCAATCTTATCCTCATCAAGATCCTGATCATTTTGAGCGTAAGTGGTATTAACAAACCCAACTAATATGATAAA
>Ga0079226_10000867_pt1 | contig 22451 bp, 20 predicted proteins | sample Poulit2014_FD_76345 | JGI IMG/M metagenome (GOLD analysis project Ga0079226, IMG submission 76345) | Agricultural soil microbial communities from Georgia to study Nitrogen management - Poultry litter 2014 | ecosystem: Environmental > Terrestrial > Soil > Agricultural land | place: USA: Georgia...
AAACGCGTTGCTGAAGAAGGATTAAAAATCAAAGGGGTTCCTACTTCAGATAAGACACGGCGTACAGCAGCAAAACTTGGTATTCCCATGCATAATGTTGATGATGTTGATCACATCGATATAACCATTGATGGTGCCGATCAAATTGATGAAAATTTTGCAGCAATTAAAGGTGGAGGAGCTGCCTTACTTTGGGAGAAAATTGTCGCTGTTAATTCACGACGCAATATTTGGGTCGTTGATGATACAAAAATAGCACCTCACTTAACACATTATCTACCTGTAGAAGTTATTCCTTACGGTGCTGAACAACTATTTAAGCGCTTAAAGCAAAAAGGATATGAACCAACCTGGCGCTTAGACCAAAACGGTAACCCGGTTCGTACCGATTCGGCCAACTTCCTATTTGATTTGCATTTTGATAAAATGCCTGATCCATTCAAACTAGGTCGTGAACTAACTAGTATGGTAGGTGTCGTTGAGCACGGTTTGTTCCTAAATATTGTTGACCAAGTAATCGTTGGTCGTGATGATGAGACGATTGCGGTTTTTGATTCACATCCCCAGCCCTTAATCTAATTAAATAGCTGAGGGAACGTAAATTAAAAGACAGGTAAGAAGAATCCTAGGATTTTTCTTACCTGTCTTTTTTCACAAATCACATTATGAGGCACTTTTTTGGCCTTTCGGAATTAACATCTTAAAAATCGTACCGTGTGGTTTATTATCCAAAATTTCAATCGTCCCACGATGTCCTTGCACGACCCATTTGGCAATCGACAATCCTAGACCATGACCACCAGTTGAACGTGAACGAGCTTTGTCAATTCGATAGAAACGATCAAATAAGTGTTTCTTATCATCTTCTGAGACACCTTTACCAGTGTCCGCTACTGTCAACTTGATCCCACTACTTGTTGCAGCTGCAGCAATAGTGACGCTGGCACCTTCACCAGCATACTTTTGCGCATTATCAGTAAGTATCACCAATAGTTGACGTAGGCGCTGAGCATCCCCAACAATCGGTAACGTTTCTGGGACATCAACTTGCAACGTTTGTTGTTTTTCATTGGCATTGTATTCATAAATATCGCCAACTTCACGTACCGTCTTAGCCAAATCCATTTCTTCAAACTCAAACATTGGAATATCCGCATCAGCTTGTGAAAGGGTCAATAAATCTCCGGTTAGATGGTTCAAATGTCTAACTTCGGTCAATGCATTGGCAACGCTTTCGACTTGATCCATTACCGTATCATTGGGATGTTCCAACATACGTTCCAAATTATTTTGAATAACGGTCATCGGTGTTTTAAATTCATGCGCTGCATCAGCGACAAATGTCCGCTGCTGATTCCATGACCGAATAATCGGACGCATATTAGCTCTCGTTAATGCCATTCCCATCAATAACAGTGCCAATTCAGATAGCACATAAATCCAAAACAAACGCGTCTGATATGATTCCACTAAATCATGCTCTGCCGTGACATCGACATAGGCTAACTCACTACCTTTACGATTGAAGAAATACCAGCTGCCCCGATATTCACGCAAATATACGTGGTTAGATTTAGGTAAATCCAACGTCTTTTGAAAGGCACCCACATAATCGGTAATCTGTGCCGTTTCATTTTGGACAACGGGTCGATCAAAGCGGTTTGCTTGTACATCAAAAGCACTTTCCACACGTGATTGGGCATTACCATACATCACTGTTCGGAATTGGCTAATTGAAAAGGTACCGATCAAAACGAAAACTAAAGTAAAGCCAACCACCATTAAAATAGTCATTTTAACCTGTTGTGACAATGAAGCGCGGATTCTCTGTAGCCACTTTGGTAGTCTTAATTTGTTAAAACAATGGTGTTGCTTTTCAGCCAGTTTCGTTTTGGCCATTATTCCTCAGTCGTCGCGCTCAATGTGTATCCCACATTACGCAATGTTTTGATATTGACTTGGGCCTCCGCTTGACGCAAGTTCTTTCTCAAGTTAGACATGTAAACTTCGACAACCGTCAAAGATGTATCAGAATCAAATCCCCATAGTCGGTCAAAGATTTGATCCTTGGTAACTATTTGACCCACGTGTTGCACTAAGTATACTAACAGACCAAATTCACGACCTTGCAAACTAACTTCTGTATCATCAACTAACACCTTGTGTTGGTCCACATAAATTTGTACATTACCAACTTCCAATGCGCCATCTTGTCCAAGCACACCTGTATGACGTAATAACGTCTTTAAACGTGCCAAAAGTTCTTCTTTATAGAATGGCTTCGTAATATATTCATCAGCACCTAGGTCAAATCCTTGCATTTTATCAGCTATTTCACCCTTAGCTGTCAGCATCAGCACTGGCAAATTTGGGAACTGTTCTTTAGCCTTTTTCAAAATAGTGAAACCATCTTGTCCAGGTAACATCACATCCAAAACGACTGCATCATATACCCCTGACTCAATTTCAAACCAACCTTCATCGCCATCGTGGACCTGAACAACTTCACCTAAATCAGAAATTGTTTCTTTCACTGTATCATTCAACGCATAGTCATCTTCGACAATTAATAATTTAACCGTATTTTCTGCCATAATGTTACCATCCCTCTTGCACTTGTTAGTTTTGTTATTTTCAATATAAACGCTGAACCTTAAAAACTACCTATTTTCAACTTATTCATACCTTAAATATTTAAGGTTCCTAACTCATATTATAGAGCACTTGCTTGCACAAAAAACAAACTGCTACCAAAGAAAATGGCACAGCTTGTTTGATGGTTAAAATTTATTAATTGATAGACAGCTACTTTTTCTTACCTGCAAAATAACTAATTAATCCGATAATGACCCAAATACCTAAAATAACGTATTCATAAGGCCAAACTAGGGAAACTGATGTACCCGGAATAATAGTTGATAATGCGATTAGAATGGCAATCACCCCACCAATAACGGGAAGTGATAAATGCTTATTACGGAACCCACCCTTTAAATCAGGGTACTTCTTACGAATAGCTAACAAGTTGAAGGCGTTGATTCCCCAGGCTAATGCCGTTAAGAAACCACCAATATCTAAGAAATACGTTAGCGCACCTTTTCCTAGCCAACCAAGAGATAATACCAATACTAAGGTCATGACGATAGCACGACTAGGCGTACCATACTTTGGATGTACATTAGCAAAATAGCTTGGTAAGATTTTTTGTTCAGCGAGTGAATAAATCAACCGTGGTGCTGCTGAGAATAATGCTAAGAAACTTGTTCCCAATCCTAAGAAAGAGATAACAAAGGCCGCTGTTCCCAAGATTGGGAAGCCTTCTGCCTTAAAGGCATCGATCGTTCCCATTTCCATGGTTGCAGTACTTTGCCATGGGTGAATCCAAGCTGATGCTAAGAGCACTAATAGATAATAAGCTGAGGCAATCATAATCGCAATCACGACGATGCGCCCAATTTTTCGTGCTGGGGTTTTTACCTCCTCAGCCATCACACCGATTGATTCCCAACCAGTCAAAAACGTCATTGCTGGCAAAATAAAACGAAAAATTTCGGGGGTCTTAGCTTGATGATCATAGAATGCTGGCCAAAAATTACTTGGTTTCCCATGACTAAAGCCCACAACGACTAGGACCACTCCAATAACAACTAGTAGAATAAATAACACGATTTGCACATTACTTGTCAGGTTTGCACCACGATAATTAATCGCGAAGATAAATAATGTAATCAATACTCCCAAAATTAATTCTGTATAGTGGACTTTGACCCCTGCAAACGAGTAAGTTGGTCCAGTCGCAATTTTCGGAATAATCTGTGAAAGTAACATACTAGATGCTGTAACATAAAAGGCTAACGCACTTAGGTACGACCCCAGCAATGCCCAGCCGGCAAACATACCACCTTTTTTACCAAAGGCCTCATACCCATAAACAACTTCACCACCTGCTTTAGGGTAAACCGTTGATAACTCGGCAAATGACAGTGAAACCAGGATTGCTAATACTGATGCCGCTAATAAACCAAAAATTTCTCCACCCGCACCATATTGGTGGAAAAACTGACTATTTGTATAAATCCAACTACTACCAATTACGCCACCCGCACCTAAGGAAATAATTCCTAATGTGCTAATGCTTGGCTTAAGCCCATTCTGTGCCATAAATAATCCTACCTTTCTAAACCTACCTTGAAGTACGGGTCTAGCAACCCATTTTCTGTCCTAATTGACCTACTATATTAAAACATATCGCCTTGGGCACATACCACTACTTATCGACCATAATACAATACATTTATTAAGACTTATTTTACCCGAAAAATCCATTAAATAGGACTTTCTTTAGAAAAAACAAAAAAATCCCGAAAACTTGCCAAACAATCTGGTCAGTTTTCGGGTCAATAAACATGTTAATTCTATTTTAATTTCCTATCCTCTACGGATAACTGCGTCAATTGACAATGTTTGCATAGCCTGCAAATACTCCGTTGCCGTAACATCTTCCGTAGTTGCTAGTAGGTGGAAGATACCACCAGAATTTTCAGAAAGCAATTGCTTGTCTTCGAATCCATTACGCTTGTAGAAGGCATAACGCTTAACACGTTGCTCTTCATTTTCTGCTTGGTGGCCCGTCTTTTCAGCTTCCAGAATCAAACCTTTTGGATAACGTTCTTTCAAAATAGCTAAAGCACGGCTACCATAACCCTTGCTTTGAATTTTTGCATCCATCGCGAAATATAGCACAAACGCTTTGTCCACACCAATTTCACACAAATACAAAACACCAATTACCCGATCTTCATCAGTAACCACTTGCATCCTTGTGCCACTCTGTTGATCAGATGTTGCAACTAGTTCCGGAACGGGACGTTGCTCATATTCTGGGAAGGCTTCAAAGTAAATACGTTCCCAGTCTGCTTCAGTCTTTGGCGTAACATCAATGATTTCCATTTTTTAACACCTCATTCTATCGACATAAATTGTAAACTATTTATGATTATAACATGAATGGACATTTATAAAAAAAGAGCAAGATAGAAAACGCTTTGAAATCTATTTTAAACACAAAAAAATGGTTGGGACATCATTGTGACCCAACCATTCCGATTATGCTGTTATATTACAATCCACATAATCTATTTAGTAGTTATCTACTAAATTATACAGAACGTATCGCCCTTGTTTCCTTTTACAAGGGCGATACGTTTCGTTGATTGTGTATATCTGCCAAAACGTATCACCCCCTTTCCTAGATTACCAACTATTATAGTAGCTCATTTAGAAAATTCAAGGATAATGCTTATTCTATTTCTGATGCGTTTGCAATCAAATCACGTAATTTATGACGTTGAACTTTACCACTAGCTGTACGTGGGAAATCTGTCGCCTTGTAAAAATGAGCAGGCACTTTATAATGTGCCAACATATCGCGACCAAAGTCACGTAATGCTTGTCGTGATAGTGTTTGTCCATCCTTAAAGATAACAAACGCCACTGGTACTGCGCCCCACTTTTTATCTGGGACACCAACCACCGCAATTTGCTTGATTTCATCTAACTTCGCATAAATTGATTCAATTTCATCTGGAAAGACATTTTCACCACCGGATGAAATCATATCGCCCTCACGACCATCAATAAATAAGAAGCCTTCATCATCCAACCAACCCATATCACCAGTATCAAACCAACCATCCTCAAATGTATTGGCATACTTTTCGGGTTGATTTAAGTACCCCACAGCCAACGTCGGTGATTTAATTTGAATACGTCCATGCTGCTGGTCATCTTGGTGGGCAACACGAATTGAGACAGGGAATAATGGCTTACCAGCTGAACCAAGTTTCCGTTGCGCATTCGCTGCATCCAAAGCAATGACTTGTGAGGCTGTTTCCGTCATACCATACGACTGCACAACTTCAATGCCAGCTGCTTTTGCCCGTTGTAAAGTCGTTAAGTCCGTTGGTCCACCACCCAGCAACATCGTGCGGAAATTTTTATGATAACGAGTATTGGCTGGCAACTCAGCTAATAGTTGCGTCAACATCATAGGAACTACAGAAATTGTTGTCACTTCACCATTCAATAATGCGTGATTAATCACGTGAACATCAAACTTTTCGAATAAACGTACCCCCATGCCATAAATAAGCGAACGCATCATAATTGACAAACCGCTAATATGAAAGATTGGGACTACTGCCAACCAAACATCATCCGCCATAATACCCAAATTTAATGCTGAACCAACGGCTGAGTAAAAGTGATTACCAAAGGTCTGCATGACCCCTTTGGGGTTACCAGTTGTTCCGGAGGTATACATAATTGATGTCACTGTATCTAAATCAAACTCGGCAACTGGTTCAATGAGGGTGGTTACCGGTATTGCTAAGACTTCAGTAAAAGATACTTGTTGATCAACTGACAACGTCAATGCAAAATCATCGTCTTGGACAACAACCTGAACCCCTGCATCTTGTAATTGAAAATTAATTTCTCTGGCGGATAGACGCCGATTAATCAGCACGACTGTTTTGCCTAGTTGTTGGACAGCCAAAATCATCAAATAGCCTTGAAGTTGATTTGACGTAATCACCGCAATGCGTTCTTCATCTTGTGCAAATTGCGCCAATTGGGTCGCAATGCGTTGCACCTTTTTTGTCATCTGTGCGAAAGTTAACTTTGTTTCCTGATACTGAACGGCTAGTCGATCAGGTGATAACTGGGCACGTTTTGTTAGCCAATTTTCCATAATATTCCTTCTATTAATCTTTTAAAGCAAACTAGAACAAAAAACTCGATAACTGACAATCATTTGTCACATACCGAGTCCTAATCTTTTTTATGGGAATTTTGGATACTTGTTAAAGTCTGGTTGACGCTTTTCAAGGAAGGCGTTCTTACCTTCTTTTCCTTCGTCAGTTGTATAGTACAACATTGTGGCATCACCAGCAAACTGTTGCAAACCAGCCAAACCATCAGTATCAGCATTCATGGCAGCTTTAATAAAGCGCAAGGCAGTTGGTGACTTTTGTAGAATGATATTTGCCCACTCTATGGTTGCATCCTCAACTTCAGCCAAAGGAACCACACGATTGATCCAGTTCATATCATAAGCTTCTTGAGCAGTATAGAACTTGTTCAAGAACCAAACTTCCTTTGCGCGCTTATGACCAATAACACGTGCTAGGTAACCTGAACCATAGCCGGCATCGAATGAACCAACCTTGGGACCAGTTTGTCCAAACATGGCATTGTCAGCAGCAATCGTCAAATCACAAACTAATTGCAAAATGTTACCACCACCGACTGACCAACCCTTAACCATCGCAATGATTGGCTTAGGAATAATACGCATCAAGTGTTGTAAGTCCAAAACATTCAAACGGGCAATGTGATCATGTCCAACATAACCACCATTACCACGTACTGATTGATCACCACCAGATGAAAAGGCCTTATCCCCTTCTCCGGTCAAAATAATCACACCAATTGACGCATCGTCACGCGCAATTGAAAAAGCGTCGATCATTTCTTGAACCATATCAGGTGTGAACGCATTGTGATGGCGCGGATTATTCATAGTAATCTTAGCAATCGCATCAGCACGTTCAAAGAAAATTTCTGAGTATTCTTTAACTGTTGACCATTCTACTGTCATATTTATTTTGCCACTTCCTATTTTTTATCTCTTATATACTACTAATGCATTATAATCTTTTCTATTATTTTTTCCAAATTAATATTAAAATGATGATTGATTATATTCTATATTTAAATGCGAGGTATTACCATGGATGCACTGAAATTTCTAAATGTTGCAAACGATCTGGTCACAGCTGAAAAAATAATCGTGCGTTTACCAATCACCGACAATATCAAGCAACCTTATGGCATCGTGCATGGTGGTATCAATGCTTTTCTTGCCGAAACTGCTGCCAGTTTAGGAGCCAAGGCTAGTTTGACTGATCCAAATCAAGTGCCAGTTGGTGTTGATATTCATACTCATCATTTAAACGCAGCAACAGAGGGCACCTTGCTTGCCACTGCAACCCCTATCAAATTAGGCCACCGTATCCAAACTTGGACAGTCACAACTTTAATTGAGGAAACACAACAGCAGACATCAACATCGATTGTGACGATGATGATAACGACGCAAGGTTGAGACTTGCTATCAAATTAACAATAACTAACCTATTTTCAGCATAAAAGGGTTAGGATACTCATTGTATCCCAACCCTTTTTGAATTTTAATAGACTTAATTCTATAATATTTCAACCATTTACTAGACGGTGTTAGTACCAGAAGCAGGCACTCGCTTACATCTCGTCTAAGCGACCCCACTTGGGTTTATCATCGTCCGCATTGTCTGGCTGAGTATCGACATCATCGTTACCCGTGACATCTGTTACAGGTGCATGTTCAGCTGCTAGCACTTTTGTTAATACATCATACAATGCAACGATTTCGTCATGGGATAAGGTTAGTCCTTTTCCCATTTTGCTATTATCTGGTGACCATGATCGTAAATCAAATTTAGGTTTATTCTCACCCCATTGCACAAAGTTTAACTGTAGTTTCCAACCACTTTTACTGGTTGATAACGTACCAAACTTTTCTAAAATATCATACGATAGTTTTGCCATTTGAACCTCCTCTGCGACAATATCTACACGAATCCAATATCATGAGCTGTTTGTGTTTGAATCATTTTTGTAATCATTTGTGGATCGCGGGTCTGATCTAGTACCCACATCAATTTTGCCACAACCGCCTCTGTATTCATATCACCCACAGTGACTCCACCAGCATCCGCCACGCGTTTACCAACTTCATACAAATTGATATCTTGACCTTCTTCCAGAATTTGCGTCGTAATAATCACCGGAATATTCGCAGCAATCAACTTCTCAATACCTGGAATTAAGTTACGTCGTTGGAATGGCAAACCACCATTACCAAAACTTTCAATAATAACACCATGCGTATTTTCCACTAGATAATCAAATATATCTACAGAAAGTCCTGGAAAGGCTTTAACAACAAAGATATTTGGATCCAATGAAGTATGGGCTTTTAACAAAGGTTCTTCTGGTTCTGGCTCATATAGTGACACCATTTCTCCAGCATTCACGCTCGCCAGGTATGGATAGTTGATACTTTCAAACGCATCATAACTCTTTGTTTTTGTCTTAACCGCGCGCGTCCCCATCATGACCAAACCGTTAAATACAAGATAAACACCGGTCAAGTGCGTTTGACTAGCAAACGTAACGGCATCATCCAAATTACGAATAGCATCCGACTGTATCTCACTGATTGGAATTTGCGAGCCAGTCAAAACGACGGGTCTTTTAATACCATACAACAAATACGACAATGCCGCCGCTGTGTAGCCCATTGTATCTGTCCCATGAGTTACCACAAACCCATCAAATTCATCCTGTTGTTCTAAAATACGTCTGGCAATAATCAGCCAATCCTCTGGTTGCATATTAGTTGAATCTTTCCCCATGATATTTTCAACAGATATCGTCACATTATCACGTGGCACAACATATGTCATCAGTTCATTAGCTGTCATCCCCGGCGCTAAGCCTTGGGCAGTTTTCGTTGAGGCAATGGTACCTCCAGTAGTTAAAACCAATAATTTTTTCATCGGCTTTTCTCCCATCAATTTCAATGACTAGTATTTAATTATTATCGCATATTTTTATTGGCGAAATATAGTCATTTTGATTTTACTTAGCTGTGCCGACTACCATAAAATAGATAAACTAAAACACTGAGACCTAACCAGCCCAATGTTAAGAAAATTGCGGAAATATTTAATGAGCATAGTAACAAGAACGCTGCTAAAGCTGCCAATATTGGTAGTATCGGATAATACGGCATCTTATAACCACTATGATCGATATCTGAACGATGGCGGAGTTTCAAAACAGCTAATCCAGCCACAATAAAGGCAATCAATGTTCCCGCTGAAACTAGATTTGCCAACATACCGATTGGAAAAATACCACCTAGAACGATCGCAATAATCGTAATAACAGTCGTGGCAATCTTAGGTAGTCCCGTCCGATCTAACCGTGCAAATCGACGGGGCATTAGGCCATCACGACTAAATGAGTATACCAACCGCGACCCACCAATCAATAAGGCAACCAAGCCAGAAAACATCCCCACTAAGGCTACCACTGACAACAAGTTAGCTGTAAATAAATGCCCTGATTCACGTAATGCCCATGCAGCTGGTTCAGCATTATCGGCAAATTTTTCGTATGGGTACATCCCCGTCAAAATTGCTGCGACACCAACGAATAGGGCCGTCGCAATCACTAAAGTCCCCACAATTGCTTGTGGCATTGTTTTCTGCGGATTTTTGACCTCTGCTGAGTTAGCAGCAATCGTATCAAAGCCAATATACGAAAAGAAAATTTGAGTGGCACCCGCTATGATCCCGGTTAGCCCACCAAAGTGCGTCCCTGCTTGATGATGAGGAATAAATGGTAACCAGTTATTTACTTGTATTGCGGTGGCACCCACAACAATAAAAATAATGATGACCACAATTTTCCCAACAACTAACCAATTCTCAATCCTCGCAATATTTCGCATCCCACGAGAAGCTAATATACCAACTGCTAAAATTGCTAGTGCGCCAAACAAATCGAAGCCAGTACCTTGCGCTAAATTAAAAGATGCCTGGAAAAATTTGGGTAATTCAAAACCAAAGCTTGCTAAAAATCCTTGAAAATAAGATGACCATGCTGATGACACTAGCGCCAAAGCAATCAAATACTCTGCTAAAATGGCCCAACCGGCAACCCAACCAACAAATTCACCGAAAATAACATTTGCCCAAGAATAGATCGAACCTGCAAAAGGCATCGCTGAAGCTAATTCAGAATATGCTAAAGCTGATAACCCAGCAATCAATGCTGCGATAATAAAAGAAATAACAACTGCCGGACCAGCATACTCGGCTGCCACAATACCGGGCATCGTAAATATACCAGCACCGACCACCGTACCAATCCCCATGGCAATCATTTCCTTTTTACCCAATATTGGCTGTAATTTACCATCCTTGTCAGCATAATTACTGGGATTTTCACGTCGAATCATTTTTTGCCATAAATTCAATTGCGCCATAATAAACCTCTCACCTCTCATGTACTTATACTATTCATTGTTTGTCATGCCCGGCATGAATATAACTTGTAAAGTTTCTCATGATACTCAAGCTACCGCTGACTTATTATTATTATTTGGTAAATAAATACGTCATTCATGTTGATGAGATTTTAAATTAACTCTTGTCATCTCGGAATAATGGTGCTATTCTTCTAATTATTAATTAATGCACGGAGGAAAATCGTTATGTTAGTTCATGCAGTTGAAAACTTAATCTTGGCAGACCACCAAACGACCACCACCTCAACCACCATTTTGGCTGGTTGGGTTATTTAGCGTGCTGTTAGTAAATATCGATTATTAACAAACCGTCCAACCAGCTCGACACCCCCTTGCGGTGCAAGTTGATTGGGCGGTTTTTTGTATACTTTTTTAGTAGAAAGAGGAGTTTGGCAGATGAAAAGTGAACAGGGAAAACCTGAACGTCAGTTAAAACGTTCGTTAACGAGTGGGCAAATGCAGATGATCGCACTTGGTGGCACAATTGGTGTTGGTCTATTTATGGGGTCAACATCAACCATCCAATGGACTGGTCCATCAGTGCTATTAGCCTATGCTTTTGTCGGTATTTTGCTATATCTAGTGATGCGAGCACTAGGGGAAATGATCTTTATTAACCCAACGACTGGCTCATTTGCTGATTATGCAACGAATTATATTCACCCTTTAGCTGGTTATCTAACAAAATGGAGTAACGTTTTTCAATACATCGTTGTTGGAATCAGTGAAGTTATTGCCGTTAGTACTTATCTAAATTATTGGTGGCCGAACTTACCCGGCTGGATTTCCGGCGTTGTCGTCATTGCCACACTAGCTTTTGCAAATCTAACTTCTGCTAAAGCTTACGGTACGATGGAATTTTATTTTGCCATGATCAAGGTGGTCACGATTATTATCATGATCGTGCTTGGTGTAATGGTCATTTTCTTAGGATTAGGTAATAATTGGCATGCAATCGGGCTGTCAAATTTGTGGTCACACGGCGGATTCTTCACAGGTGGCGTTAAGGGATTCATCTTTGCGCTATCGATTGTCGTTGGTTCTTACCAAGGAATTGAAGTATTAGGTATCACTGCTGGTGAAGCAGAACATCCAAAGCATGCCATCGTTGCATCAATTCGTTCAATCGTTTGGCGTATTTTGATTTTCTATATTGGTGCTATTTTTGTTATCGTCACAATCTATCCTTGGAATCAACTGGATGCTGTTGGCTCACCCTTCGTTGAAACATTTTCAAAAGTCGGTATTTCAGGAGCTGCTGGTATTATTAATTTCGTCGTACTAACAGCTGCAATGTCAGGTGCCAACTCTGGTATCTACAGTTCAAGCCGGATGTTGTTTAAGTTATCAAAAGATGGTGAAACAGCAAAATCATTATCAAAGTTGTCATCACATCAGGTACCTTATGTTTCAATTCTTGCTATTTCTGGTGGTATTCTACTTGGTTTGATTTTAAACACGGTCTTTTCTGCATTAAGTAAATCAACAGCCGATGTGTTCGTCCTGGTTTATAGCTCGAGTGTGTTACCAGGTATGGTGCCTTGGTTTATTATCCTGTTCTCAGAATTAAGATTCCGTGCATCTAATAAAGCCTTGATGGCTGAGCACCCTTTCAAAATGCCACTATATCCATTAACGAACTACTTTGCTCTGATCTCACTAGTAATCATCGTTATTTTCATGTTTATTAATCCAGACACTCGTATTTCTGTCTGCATCGGTGCTGGCTTCCTAGTTCTGTTGTCGATTATCTTCTTTGTTCGAGAAAGAAAACATCAAAACTAGAGAGCGTGACAAAAGACGTTTTGAAGCCGATGTGTAACGATGATTGTGTTATTTTGAATCGCAGCGAAGAGTCGGAATTACGCAATCGTTGTTACATTGAGGCTTCAGTCTTTTGGAACGCGTTTATGTAGAGCGTTACAAAAATTGCTTTGAAGCCGGTACATCACGTGGTTACGCTTCAAATTTACCAAACTATAACTAATGCATTTTAAATAAACCAGGCTAGGTATATTCTCAACACCTAGCCTGGTTTTTTATTTATCAGTAAATTATTTAACCAACACTACCCACCATTTGGAATTTAATCAATCGGTTGAGTTCAACCGCATATTCCATTGGCAATTGTTTGGTAAATGGATCCAAAAATCCCATCACAATTAGTTGCGTGGCTGTTTCTTCATCTAACCCACGGCTTTCCAAATAGTAGAGTTTTTCTTCAGAAACTTTAGAAACGCGTGCTTCATGCTCAATTGTGCCATCACTAGTGGCAATATCGTTCACTGGGAATGTATCACTACTACTTTGATTATCCATAAGAATCGTGTCACATTCAACATGCGAATGGGCTCTCGCTGCTCGTTTCGTATATTTTACCAAGCCGCGATAATCAGCGCGTCCGCCATCATGACAAATAGCTTTCGATATAATCGTACTATGCGTGTCTGGTGCCATGTGTATCATCTTCGCCCCAGTGTCTTGATGCATGTCTTTACCGGTAGCTGCAATTGACAACATTGAGCCGGTGGCGCCACGACCAGCTAAAAAAATACTTGGGTACTTCATGGTAACTTTAGAACCTAAGTTACCATCGACCCACTCCATAGACGCCGCCTCTTCCGCACGCGCCCGTTTTGTCTCCAAACTATACACATTTGTTGACCAATTTTGAATCGTCGTATAGCGGCAATAACCACCTGGATTCACAAACACTTCAACCACAGCAGCATGCAAGCTATCTTCTGAGTAATTCGGTGCGGTACATCCTTCGACATAATTCACTGAACCGCCTTCATCCACAATGATCAAAGTCCGTTCAAATTGCCCAGTTCGGCCAGCATTAATTCGAAAATAGCTTTGAATAGGAACATCTGCATGAACCCCTTTTGGTACATACAAAAAAGTTCCCCCAGACCAAACTGCTGTATTCAATGCTGCAAATTTATTATCACTTGCCGAAATCAGGGTGCCAAAATATTGTTTCACTAAGTCAGGATGTTCACGCAATGCCGAATCAGTATCCATAAAAAGAATCCCCTGCGATTCAAGATCACGTTTTAAATTGCTATACACCGCTTCAGATTCATATTGTGCTGCAGACCCAGCAAGATATGCTCGTTCCGCCTCAGGTACACCGATTCGTTCAAAGGTTTCTTTGATGGTATCCGGCACATCTTCCCACTGCCGAGCCACATGATTGGTTGCTCGTTGAAAATACTTAATATTATCCAAGTCAATTGGGCTTAAATCAGGGCCAAAACTTGGCAAGGGCATGTTTAAATAAATCTGATATGCCTTTAAGCGTAAGGCTAGCATCCACTCTGGTTCCTGTTTAGCGAGTGAAATTTTGCGAATTGTCTCCTCGTTGATGCCAACACCCGTTGAAAAAATCGGGTCAACATCATCTACGTTGCCTCGCTCCTCATTAGTATTGTGTGTTTGCAATGATTTGGATTCTTCAACCATTAGCCGTCCTCCAATCATTAAGGATTTCTGCCATCGTATGCCAAGCTAGCGCACCACATCGCACGCGCGTTGGAAATTCACTAAGCGTACTAAATGCCACACTATCGCCTAACTCACTATCGTTAACCGGCTGCCCCATAATAAGGTGTTGGAAATTTCGTATTGTATCATCCGCAACGTCTATCGGCTGACCAATTAACAAATCTGTCAACATACTGGCAGATGCTTGGCTGATAATACACCCATTCCCGGTGAATGAGATGTCGACTATTTCATCGTCTACAATCGTTGCAAATACGGTAATCGTATCACCACAATCAGGATTATGGTAAGTTTTTGTGAAATTAGCTGATTGCAATTCACCATGGTGATGGGGATGATTAGCATGATCAACAATAATTCGTTGATACAATTGTCTAATATCACTCATGCAATAGCTCCTTTACTTGTTGGACACCTGTCAATAATTGGTCAATCTCACTTAGTTTATTCTCAAAACTGACACTGACCCGAACAACACTTTCTGTTCCTAGAAACGTCATCAGGGGTTCTGCGCAATGATGCCCGGCACGAACTGCCACACCAGCTGCATCCAAAATAGTTGCAACATCATGGGCATGCACTTTACCAACATTAAAACTGACCACAGCTCGATGATCAGTATCTAGTGGCGAACCATAAATGGTCACTGCTGGTATTTGCGATAACCCTTTCATCAAATAATCAACCAACTCATGATCAATTTGGCTAATCTTTTGATAACCAATCTGAAGAATATAATCAATTGCTGCTCCTAAGCCTAATACACCGGCAATATTCGGCGTACCCGCTTCAAATTTTAAAGGTGCCGGCTGAAAGGTCGCCGTTTGTTGAGTAACTTGATCAATCATCTCGCCGCCAAATCTCGTTGGCGTCATGTCAGCCAATAAATCCGTACGTCCATACAGAACACCAATACCTGTCGGCCCAAACATTTTATGACCAGAAAAAGCTAAAAAGTCCGCGCCCATCGCTCGGACATCAATAGCCATCTGAGCCATCGCCTGAGCAGCATCCACCATCAGCACTGCCCCAACCTTGTGCGCAGCTTCTGCAATTGGGTGCATATCTGTATACGTCCCTAATACGTTGGACACTAATGTTAGTGATACGATTTTTGTATGTTTGTTAAGCAGTTTTTGCAATGCAAACATGTCAATCTGACCATCCGGGGTAACATCAACTACTCGTAATTTGCTTCCGGTCAGTGTCGCAACCTGTTGCCAAGGCACTAAGTTCGCATGATGTTCCATGACACTGATAATAATCTCGTCATCCACATGAAGATGTGTCATCCCATAACCAAATGCCACCAAATTGAGCGCATCAGTAGCACCACTAGTAAACACAACATCTGACGCATTAGGCGCATGAATAAACTGGGCAACTTGTTGACGGACATGTTCATATTGTTGCGTCACCTCATTAGCCAACCGATACATCCCCCGATGAACGTTAACTTTTTGTGTCTGATAATAGTTATCAATAACCTGCAACACACTATCCGGCATCGGTGTTGTTGCTGCATTGTCTAAGTAAGCTAATTGTTCATACTTTGTCATAGAGATCCTCACCAGCACCTTTCTCAACAGCAGCTACAACCATTTTTTGAAAATTATCATTGAGTTCGTGCACCACTGGTGCAATGAAATTATAGACTAAAATTTTCCTGGCTTGCCGTTTCGTAATGCCTCGACTTAACAAATAATAAAGTTCTTCTGGATCATACTGGCCAACACTAGCCGCATGCCCAGCATTCACATCGTTTTCATCAATAATTAATAGTGGATTAACAGTTCCTTGGGCTTTTTCACCAACCGTCATTAGGCGACCTTCTTGCTGTGAATCAGAGCCATAAGCACCATGGTTAATTTGCCCAATACTCGTAAAATTGACCTTTGACTGACCAAACAACACCCCACGCATGTTAATGCGACTGGTTGTATGGGTTGCCCAATGGTTCACACTTCCCTGCAACCCACAATAATCTTGGTTTATGCCAATTTTGACCGCGTTAAGTTTTGCTGTACTTCCCTGGCCATTTAAATTTATCGCCACATCCCCCAATAACTTACCATAAACACCAGGCACCAATGACCAATTCGTCTGACAATCTCTGGCCACATCGAGCGTACCAAACAAGGATAATTTCATCGGTGTCTGATTCTTGATTGCCGCCGCTAATGTTAATTGGCTATTATTAGCTTGCTGCCCAATAATCACGCAGCTAGCCTGGGTTGCTGCTCCATGCATGTTAATTGTTTGCTGCAGTGTCAGTTGACTACCTTCACCCAGTAAGACAGTTATCGTAAAAGCACCTGGTCGTGAGTTCATCAAGTCAATTATCAAATTTAAGGGTTGTTTGATCACAACGTTATCGGGAATAATAATTTTTAGACCACTTAGCCGTTGTTGAAAATGCTGCAAAATATATTTATTTGCTTGATGATTCCGAACAAATGTTGCAACTTGTTCAGGGAATTGGTTTTCATCTTCAAGACGCGAAACCGTTATACCATAATCAGCTATTGCCACCCTGGTTGTTTCATCAACTGACCATTGCCAATCCACGGCTTCATCAGGAGTGACAAATTCGTAATCCTTAGGTGCATACTTAATTCCCATGTAATAGGGATGCTGGGCCTGTTGTAATACATCTGTTGTCATTAACTCATCTAAAGACATCCTGACTTACTCACCCCTTTACATCTCGTTCGAGTCCTTCATACCCATTTTTTTCAAGTTCCTTGGCTAATTCCGGGCCACCCGTTTTAATAATGCGGCCATCCATCATGACATGAACCACATCTGGCACCACATAATTTAGTAGTCGTTGGTAATGTGTCACCATTAAACAACTGAAAGATTGGCTGCGCATTTCATTAATACCACGGGCAACAATTTTTAATGCATCAATATCTAAACCGGAATCAATCTCATCTAGAATGGCCATCGAAGGTTGTAACATCATTAATTGTAAAATTTCATTACGTTTCTTTTCACCACCAGAAAAATCCTCATTTAACCCACGATCAGCATAATCTGCATCCATGTCTAAAAATGCCATATTTTGGTTTAATGCTTTTAAAAATTTTAATACAGGTACTGCTTCATGATGATCACGTGCATTCATCGCTGAGTGAATAAAATCGGCATTCGTAATACCCGCTACTTCAACTGGATATTGCATTGCCAAAAAGACACCTGCCCGAGCACGTTCATCCGTCGCCATCTCAGTAATATCCTCACCGTTTAGTAAAATCCGACCGCTCGTAATTTGATAGCGTGGATTTCCCATAATGGTTTCTGACAATGTTGACTTTCCAGTCCCATTTGGGCCCATAAGTGCATGAATTTCACCATCATTAACCGTTAAATTAACATCATTTAAGATGACTTTATCCGCCACAGCTACTTCTAAGTGATCAATAATTAATTCAGCCACTGTTATCCTCCAAGTTATCTAATTAATCTATCCCAAATCTTCACTTCATCAGCTGCTAATGATTTTGGCACGTCAATGATTCTTTGATTAGAACTACCACGAAACTGTAAAGTTAAATCTTTCTTTTCCTCTAAAAATCGACCATCTACCAAAATATCAATAATACTCAACAGCTGTAACTTATCATAGGACTCTTGCATCAATTCATCCCATGTATAACCTGTCCAAGACCAGATATCTTTGGTATGACCAAATTCCTGTCGAATTCGCCGACATAGTTTTAAACAAACTTGCGTATTTAAAAATGGTTCGCCACCCAGCAAGGTCAACCCCTGGACATAACTATGCGACATGTCAGCAATAATTTTATCCTCTAACTCCTGCGAATACGGCCGACCGTAATGAAAATTTTGAGCAACACGGTTATAACAACCTGGGCAATTAAATAAGCACCCTGATACGTAGAGGCTACAACGAATGCCTTCACCATCGACCATATTAAATGGTTTGTAGCTGGCAACATACTGTAAACTACGTTCAGATGCTAACCATTCTTGTGGTTGCGGGTCATTAGGTTTCTTCACATGTCGCGGTCGATTAGAATGCAACATCATCAAGTCCCCCTAACTGCATATGTTTAACACGGGAAGTAATTTCCTTATGCCGTCCATGAACCATTGGCCGAATCATTGGATTTCCCAAATAGCCACAAGTTCGCTTAACGACATCACACGTCTTCGGATCTCGATTACCACATTGTGGGCACTCAAATCCTCTTGCCGTTGCTTTAAATTCACCATCGAAACCACATTCAAAGCAGTGATCAATTGAAGCATTCGTGCCTAAATAACCCACACGGTCATAAGCCCAATCCCACACTGCCTCTAATGCAGCAGGATTTTGCTTCAAATTTGGGTACTCACAGTAATGAATAAAGCCTCCCGCTGCATATTGCGGATAATCTTGTTCAAAGGCTAACTTTTCAAAGGGTGTTGGATTTTTGCGTACATCATAATGAAAACTATTTGTGTAATATTCCTTGCTGGTAATATCTGGAATCATACCGAAACGTTCAATATCATCTTCACAAAAAGTATCCGTTAATGATTCAGCTGGCGTTGAATAAACACTGAAATGATATCCGTATTGCTTTTTCCACTTCAAACAATAATCATGTAAGTACTTAACAATCGACACAGTAAAATCGTGTGCTTCTTGATTGTGTTCCCAATCACTGCCATAAAAGGCTGCGCCAACTTCGTATAAACCAATATAACCAAGTGAAATCGTTGCCCGACTATTTTTAAACAATTCATCAACTGAATCAGTGGGTTTTAATCGCTTACCAAAGGCACCATTTTCATATAAAATCGGGGCATTTTCCGGCTTCGTTTCCTTACAACGATTCAAACGATTCATTAATGCTTTTTTAGCAACATGAATCCGGTCATCCATAATTTCCCAAAATACTTCTTTGTCACCCTTAGCTTCAATAGCCACTCTGGGTAAATTAATTGTGACCACCCCTAAATTCATCCGGCCGCTATTAACTTCCTGGCCATTTTCATCGTGCCAACCTTGCAAAAAGCTCCGGCAACCCATCGGACATTTGAAACTACCAGTCAATGCAATGATTTTGTCGTACATCAAAATATCTGGATACATTCGCTTGGTCGCGCATTCTACAGCCAATTGTTTAATATCATAATTTGGGTCAGGCTTTGCTAAATTCAAGCCACGTTTCACAGTAAAAATCAGTTTTGGGAAAATTGCAGTTTGATGTTGCTTACCCAACCCCTTAATTCTGACCTGCAAAATAGCTTTCTGAATTTCTCGTTCGATCCACGACGTCCCTAGCCCAAATCCAACCGTTGTAAATGGTGTCTGGCCATTAGATGAAAATAGCGTGTTGACCTCGTACTCGAGTGCTTGCATGGCATCATAAATATCTTTTTTTGTTTTCTCGCGCGCAAAGGACTCGCGTTTTTCTGGCAAAACCCATTGCTCAGCTTCCGTGAGATGCTTTTTATAATTCAAAGCCGCATATGGCGCTAATACCTCATCCGTTCGATCTGATGAACAACCACCGTACTGACTTGATGCAACATTCGCAATGATTTGTGACATCTGAGCCGTTGCCGTTTGAATTGACCGAGGTGGTTCGACATCAGCATTACCAATCTTAAATCCATTTGCTAACATATCTTTAAAATCAATCAAACAACAATTAGTCATCGATGTTAGTGGTGAATAATCCAAATCATGGTAATGAATGTCACCACGTAAATGTGCTTTGGCGACAGTCTGTGGCATCATGGTTAATCCCAGTGACTTACCGACCATGCCGGCTGTCAAATCTCTTCGTGTACTAAAAATATTACTATCTTTATTAGCATTTTCATGAACAACAGTATCCTGGCCATTAAATAACTGGCGCAATTTATTACCTGGATTAATAACCGATTGCCATTTTTCAACATCCTTAGCACGGTAATCAACATATTGATTGGCTAATGTAGTTTCTCCCATTGAAGTCAATGCACTAACAAACATGTCTCGAATCCTTGATGATGACAACTCATTGTCTACTTCATTGATCTGTGAAAAAATACATTGACGCAATTCATCTTTTAACGTCTGATTTTCAGTCAACGCATCAATGACTAAATCAATTTTATATGCATAAAATGGCGTTTTTTCCCCATCACTTTTTTCGACGGTTATTTGTTTTAATGATCGCCAGTCAATTTTTTGTATGACTTCTATATTTGCCATAAGGCTATCTCCTTTCCATTTTTACCAAATGCCAAGTGTTGGTCCCACCATATAGATACCGAATGCCATCACAATCAGACAAGCACCGGTTACTAAGAAACGATATATGCCGTGCATCCGATAATCTTTTGGCAGTGCTTTGGCTTCTAACATTAGTAAAAATTCTAAAACAATCGGCAACAATAAAGCATTCATCACTTCGACCGAAACAGCAATATCAACTAAATCAATGTTCATTAATACGATAATTGCCCCAATCACGTGCGCTAAGCAGTAAATTGTATAAAACCAATGTTTGATTTATTCAGTGATTCATTCAAACTGTGGCGCCAATTTAAAACTTCGGTAACGCCCCAAGTGCCAGCTAAAGCAACCACTAGTGCTGCCACTAATGATCCGCCCATCAAACTTAATCCGGTAACAATTTTTGCTGGTGCTGATCCGATGTAAGGTGATATAGCGGCCACTAAATCACTAACAGAGCTTAACGAAACGTGCTTCCCAGCAACACCAACCGTTGCAGCAAAGGTCACAACAAACATAATTATGATACCTTGGGTCAACAAGGTACCGATTAATGTGTCATGTTTTTCTTTTGGAATATCATCCTTACTCAGATTTTTATCAATAACCGCACCTTGTTGTTAAAAAATCATCCACGGCATAATTACCGCACCAATATTTGCTGCAACCAAATATAAGTAAGAAGAGTTTTTCCAAGGAACTGTGGTCAGACCTTGTAAGAAATCACTAGGTTGGGGTTTTGCCATGAACATAGCTACCAAGAAAGCCAGTTCAGCAAGACCAATCAATACACCAATTTTTTCAACACGATGATAACTACCACAAAAAGCAATCCCAATTAATAAAATAGTGGCCGCAGGAATGGTTACCCACTTAGAAATACCAAATAGTTCACCAACCCCAGCGACACCTATAAATTCTGTTAATAAGGCCCCGATTGTCGATATACCTAAGGTACCGGCAGATAACCAAGCCCATCCTTTACCAAAATTCTCTCGAATCAATTCGCCATGACCTTTTCGTGTCACAATACCTAAGCGAACTGTCATTTCCTGTGCTGCATATAGAATTGGAATAAGCAATAATTGTGGCAAAACCATCGCATATCCCCATTGTGCACCAGACTGCGCTGCTGTAATTAAACAACCAGCATCAGTATCCGCCAACATCACAATCAAACCAGGACCATATACCTTCAAAAAACGTCCCATCTTTAACTGAACGTTTTGCTGATGTGCTACTTTTACATCACTGATGACTCCTGTCGTATCTTCTGCCATACATCATTCTCCCCCAACTAATCTGTTAGGTTATAAGTCTAAGTTCATAAAAAGAATATATCGCAACGGTATTTTTTGTTTTTTGTGAACTTTTTGAAAATAAAAAACAATCCCCTTTATATCAACATTTAAAATACTCTTTAATTATAAATAAAAAATAACATAGCGTTACCTATTAACATAATGATAGTAAACAAAAAAAGACCAACAAGCCATGTTC
>Ga0079226_10000868_pt1 | contig 22447 bp, 20 predicted proteins | sample Poulit2014_FD_76345 | JGI IMG/M metagenome (GOLD analysis project Ga0079226, IMG submission 76345) | Agricultural soil microbial communities from Georgia to study Nitrogen management - Poultry litter 2014 | ecosystem: Environmental > Terrestrial > Soil > Agricultural land | place: USA: Georgia...
ACACCGGCACGGTGGCTGCCAGCGCTGCAGCATGGTGGAACATGTCGGTCTGCACCTGGTGATCGCACCACCCCATCAGCCGGGGGAACTTCAGGATGGCCAGCAGGGCGTCCTTCTGCGGCAGCGGTTGCAGTTCCAGACGGCCCTGGCGATTCGGGGCGGGAACGAGCAGGGCCGCCAGTGGGAGCTCGTCGTGGGCGCCGCCCTGCGGAATGAGTACGTGTCGCTCGTCCGCACTGACGCAGTGCTGTGCTGTGCCGGCGGCGAAGTTTGCCGCGAGCTCACGGGCTCCGGGCCGCAACCGCAGTCCGGTGGCGCCCAGCCGCACGCGCGGTACCGTCGCGGGAGTGATGGGCAGTACGTCGTCGGTGATCACCCGGGCGCCTTCGGCACACATCAGTGCAGCGAGGGTGCTCTTGCCCATCCCGGAGTAGCCCATGAATCCGAGGGCTGCGGCGCCTACCTGTACGGCGCTAGCGTGCAGAACAGCCTGGCCACGCAGGTAGAGCAGGAATGCCAGCAGCGCCCCGGTGGCCATGACGGAGCGCATTCCCGGGTCCGTCCCCTCGACCAGGTGCAGCCGGACGTGCTGCAGATCGGCGGTGATGACCATGTCGCACACCGAGTAGACGCGCATGAGGTAGCCGGCGTCAGCGGTGCGTACCGCGGTGTACCAGCGGTCCGGGTTGGCACCGAAGTCCAGCAGTACTTCCCCGGCGGGGGTCTGCTCGGTGTATGGCATGTGCGGACCGTCCACGATGGTGACGTCGGCCGGTACCTCGGGACCTATCGGGCGGTCCTGATGGAGTTTGAAGGTGCTGGCGACGGTGAGCCCGTACAGCAGCTGACGGTCGGCCAGGGGGTGGACGGGGCTCATGACAAGTCCTCGATCGGGGCAAGGGAGCTATAGAACTCTTCCGCGTCGGGTTCGAGGCTGATGCCGTCGACCTCGACCCAAGAGTGAGCTGCCATGGTGTCACCGGCCTTGCGCACTCCGATGCGTACACCGTGGTCACGTTTGCGCAGAATCCAACCGGCAACCAACGACCGGCGCAGGCAGGTTCCGTTGAAAGGGCGATGGCGCAGTACTCTCCGGGCCACTTGGAGGCGTTGGCATTCTCGTGGTGAAAATTCAACCGGTCCCGATGGCGGGTGGGGACTTGGCTGCGGGTCGAGGCGCAGGCGCACCCCGAGCAGGCGGGCCAAGGCGTGTAATTTCACGGTGCGCAGACCGATTTCGACCACTGCGGCGACGGCCATGGTGCGGACCGCATCCCACCAGACCAAGGGCCCGGCAGTGACCAGGGTGCGGGCGGCGCGCAGAGTGCTCATGGTTGATCACCCGTGACTGGTATGCCCTGACTGATCGCCCATGCCACCTGGAGCAGGAAACTGGAGATGGGGTGGGGGCGGTCGGAGAGCCACTCACTGCGAAGAGCTTCGGCGTCTATCCAGTCGTCGTCGAAGCCGTGGCCGTCCCATTCGTGGGCGAACTGGCGTTCTTGCTCACCCCATCGGGTGGAGTTGAAAGCGGCTTTAGTGCCACGGGCAAGGACTTCATCTGGGAGGAGGTCTCCGAACAGACGACGAAAGATTGCCGTGCGATCCCCCCACCCGAGCATTCCACCGTCCCGCGCCAACGTATCGACGAAGGCTGCGTCCGCAAGAGGGTTGACCGAAACCGATCCGTGGGCCGCTACCTCGGCCTCGAAGTTGGCCATTCCCAGGCAGACGCTTCGATTCAGCCCCGCGTGGCGAGTGGCGGCATCCCACCTCAGCGGAGAGGCCAGCAGAGCGCTTAGCGCCTCTGCGTAAGCGAGGCGTCCTGGTTCGCGCAGCCACCCGGGTGACGGCATTTTCCCTCGTGCTATATCTTCCCTGGCATGCCGCCGGGTAAGGGAGGCAGGTCGAAGCGCCTTCAGCCCATTACGCAACGTACGGCGGTCGGGCCGCGAGAGCATGGTGCGCACTATGTTCGGGCGGTGTCCGGTGAGCACCATGTCGCCGCCTTCACCAGAGATGATCACTCGGGGCTCCAAGTGCCGATAGATCGCACCATGGCCCTGGATCGCCGCGGGCCACATCGGGCCGCGGCGACGGATTGCCCCTCGCGCAACCTCGGCGAGCAACCCCTGATCGCCGCGCATCTCGATCACGACGTGATCCGGCACGTCCAAATGGTCGAGCACGAGGTCTTGCCACTCTCGTTCGTCGGACTCCGGAGAGTCTGGGTGCCGGACAATCACAGGCAGCGGTTCCGGCAGACCCTCCCGGCGTGCCACATGTACCGCGAGCGCAAGCAGTGCTGATGAATCGCGGCCCCCGGAGAACAGCACATAGTTCTGCCGGTCGCGCTGGAGCGACTGACGCAGAGTGCCCTCGAGGACATCGCGGGCAGCCCCCGAAGGACCCACCGGATGCGACGTCGGCGGACCGATGGGCATACCCAACATCGTCTCGGTCCACGTCAGGTGCTGATAGGTCGCAACCGGGACTGTAGCGCTCATCGTTATGCAGCCTCGCAGTTGGTTGTGGCTCGGCAATGGCGGGATGGTGCGCTGCCGCTACCCCATCCCGCCATTGCGGGCTCAGCGGGATCCTGGGGTGGTCTTCCCCCAGAAGTAGGTGCTGTCATCGAACTCCAACGCCCATGGGTTTCCCAGAGTGAGATCACGGACGCTGCCGATCTCCGTGAGCTTGGGTGCTTCGTATGCCATCGTTTTCACCTCATCTCCATTGACGTAGGACTGTCCCTCGAACCGTGGACACCGCCGCGAGATTGAGCTCCCTCGGACGTTTGTAGCCTAGCCAGACCGACGCTCGCGTGGCGGGTGATGTACGGGTGAAAAACGGCTTGCTGGTGAGGCTAGAGCGGGGTGATAAGGGGGTGAGGCGAGGTGATCGACGAGGGCATCACCGGGTGCCCGTGGAGGGGTCGAAAAGGTAGTGCGCCAGGCGCACAGCAAGCACGGTGGCGAAGAAGGTCGGATTGGCCTCTGCCGAAGTAGGAAACACACTCGTAGATGCCAGGAACAGGTTGCTCGAGCCGTGCACGCACAGGTTCGCATCGACCACTCCGGTGGCCGGATCGTTGCTCATCCGCGTGGCTCCGATACTGTGCAGACCGTGGCTCGCCTGCTCCCAGGCCAGTGCACGCACCCCTTTGGGATCGCCGGCAAGGTATTCGAGCCGTCCGATTCCGGCAGCACGCAGATCGGCGTCGAGAAGTTCGTGGCAGCGCAGTACCGAGTCGATATCGGCTTCGAGGTATCGGTAGTCCACATCCAGTACTGCGTCCCCGTCCGGCCCCTCGTGCATCGTCAGCTGGCTGTACCAGTTCGGCAACTGTTCGGAGTGGTAGTGAATCGCGTACCGGCCGTCGTCGTTACGGAGGATGAATCCTGGCTTTCGCACGGGCGAGAGGTAGCGTCCGCGAATGATGGTAGGGACGTCGATGGCGACCCGCCATGGCTGGCGCAGCACGTTCCGTAGATGTTCGCCCACGTGGTGGGGACCCGCCCCGATGTGGCGCAGGCGCATGCGCTCGGCGACCAGCCGCCGTCCGATCGCTGGCACCCTCAGCCCCAGGAACACAGCCGAGAGGGTGGCGTTGCGGTGTTGGTATTCGTAGAAGGCAGGGTTGTCCAGGTAGAAGCTTGTGTTCAGGACACGGTGGGTGCGTTGGGCGTGATCGGTGAGCGTGAAGCGGCGCCGTACATAGGTGTCGTGCTCGTCACGAACGAAGTCCAGATCGTCCACGCGGTGTGGTTCGTTCAGCACGATATTGGCGATGCTGCCGGTGGCGTGACCCATGTAGTAGTGCCCGAGTGCACCTGCAGCGCCGCCGAACGCCTCAGGGATGCGACGCCGTATGTCCAGCAGGAAGCGCGTCGTTTCCAAGCCTCCCATCGCAAGGATGTAGCTGTTGGCACGCAGACGAATCCGCGCGTGATCGTGTTCGGCCACCAGCGCACGCACGGACCCATCCGCGAGGAAATCCAGATCGAGGAGATTGGTGTCCAGCAGCGTGGTGATTCGCCTGTGAGCCAGGACGCGGGCGGCCAGCCCCCGGTCCAGACGGGGCCGGCGGACCCAGCGCTCCAGGTTCGACACCTGGAAATTCGAAAACCCGGGCCAGCCCTGTACCTCAGACCGGAATACCGCGGGCCCGCAGTCCAGATGCCGGGCCGCCGCGTCGTACCAGGGCGCGACGTCCTCAACGGTGATGGGCCATCCGCTGTCCGGCACGTAGTCGCGCGGTTCGAAGTCGATCGCTTCCAGACCTACGCAACGTCCCCCCCACAATCGCGCAGTCCCACCGACCCCGCGGCGTATCGCCATATCCAGCGGGGCGTGGCGGGCTGCGTCCACGATGTGCGTGTGCCCGCCCGGGAGCCTACTCACCGGCTGTTTGACCGTGTCGCCGTCCCCGGCATCCACCAACAACACCCTGGCGCCCATCTCGGCGGCTTCCAATGCGAATACCAGGCCTACCGGCCCTGCGCCCACCACGCAGCAGTCGTAGTCCGTAGGAAGTCTGTCGTACGCAGGCGTCATTCCTCCTGTGCTCTCTCTCGACTGGAGGAATCCCGCTCCCACAGTTTCGTTCCCGCACGTTCGGACCTGGCGGCGCGGCGACGGGCCGCCAGGGTCACCAGCACATACCAGCCGGCGTCGAATGCAGTGCGGGGCCCGCGGATCGAGGACACCAGGGCGCGAAGTCGTGACGAGGCCTCCGAAGCGACACCGAGTTGCAGGTAGCCGCGGCGGCGCCGGGAGAGGACCGCGATCAAGTCCGTCACGTTGGAAGGCGTCCGCACACGCATCGGCAGGGACGGCACGACGCGCTTCTCCTCAGCGGCGAACTGCTGGTCGAACCAGGAATCGTCGGCAACGAGGTCGGGGAACCGATCGAAGCGCCGGTGTCCCTCTTCGTTCGTGGCGTAGCCCCCTGCGCCCCAGAGCCTGTTCGGTGAGGTGGGCACGCGGCTGCGGGCGCGGTGATAGGAACGGACCGGCACGCTCGCGCCGGCCGCGTCGTAGACATAGCGCGCACGGGCGGCGTACACACCGGGTTCGCCGAGTGCGTCGAACACCGCCAGCACGCTGCGCGGGTCGACCTCGATGTCCGCATCGAGATACAGGCGTGGCCATACAGTCGCGAGCTCATCGCCCAGATTGAGGGCATCGGTTTTGGAGGCACGATCGATCTGGGCCACCTGGACTCCGGTGAATCCCTCGGCGATCGTGGCGGTGTCGTCCGTGCTGCCATTACAGACCACAATGACCTCGATACCGTCCACGGCTGCCAGCGGAGCCAATGCGCCGAGGGTTCGCGCAATCACCCCGGACTCGTTGTGGGCAGGGATGATCACTGCGCCGACCGCAGTTTTCGGGAGTGATTCGGCCGTGATGGAGCGTGGCTGCTCGAACTCGACGGAACCGTCCGCCGGGTACCCGAACACGCTTCGTGCCATACGGAATCACCATTGAGTCCAGATCCCTATCCGCTCTGATAGGGCCACAATACAACGGTCGTTAACTTTCCGAGGCAGGATTTCTGCACTTACTACGCATACCGGCTACGAAACCTCAGTACGAGAGCTGCAGAAGCAGGTGGGTGCTTCCGTTTTTGCCTGATCAGCACAGGCCTGCCTCAGGAAGGCTTCAGTTGTAGAATGCGGTCGTCCTGCTCGCTGGGGTCACCCCGACCATCGGTGTTCGACGTGACCACCCATAGGTCGCCGTCAGGGGTCAGCACCGCATCTCGCAGCCGTCCGACATCGAGGTAGGAGCGCGGCTCCCCGACGCTGCCGTCATTGGTCAACGGTACGTACCAGAGACGCTCCCCACGAAGTGCGGCCACCCAGACACCGGCATCGGTCACGGCGATACCTGAAGGCGAGGCTTCACTGGTCGGCCAGGTCACCAGTGGATTGGTGTAATCGGACTCCTCGACCCATCCCTCAACGTGCGGCCATCCGTAGTTGTTGCCCGGTTCGATCAAGTTTAGTTCGTCGAAATCGTCATTGCCGAATTCGGAGGCATACATCCGCCCGTCACTCGTCCAGCCGATCCCCTGCACGTTCCGGTGCCCATAGCTCCAGACCTCGTTGCCGAACGGATTGCCCGGTGCGGGCTTACCCGAGGTCGTGATCCTAAGGATCTTTCCAGCGAGATTGTCGGTGTTCTGCGACGTGGACGGCTCATGCGTGTCTCCGGTGGTCACGTACAGATAGCCGTCCGGGCCGAAGGCCAGTCTGCCGCCGTCGTGGTGAGACGCAGACGGAATTCCCTCAAGGATTACCCGCGCATTCACCAGAGCATCTCCCTTCAGATCGAACCGGATCACCCTGTTGTCCGAGTCCGTGGTCACGTACAGGAAGACGCCCTGCTCCGGACCCACAGCGATTCCCAGTAGCCCGTCTTCGGTCCGGTGATGCACATCGGGTACGGTCCCATCCGGTCCGCCGGCATCGAGTGGTGTGATCTGGCCATCATCAATTCGAAGAATCCTGCCCGAATCACGCTGCGTCACCAGGGCGTCACCATCCGGGAGGAACGCCACACCCCAAGGGACGTCCAAGCCACTGGCGATCGTCTCGCCTACCGTCACGGAGGTGGATTGCTGACGACTTGCGGAAGCGGTCTCCGTCGGCCCCTCGGCAGATCTGCTCGTCGACTCCGTGCCGGTGCTCGGAGCGGGACCACCGACTGGGTCGGGATTCGCCGACGAGCCGCAGCCTGTTGCGATCACGACGGCAGCCAGCAGGGCAGCGCTGCGCGCATGCCGGGGTGAGACAGATCGGGGCATCGAGCACCTCCACGTCGAGGTCGCCAGACGGGCGAACAGAACTATCATCGCGCACGAGGTGCGACAGCGCCAGAATTGGTGCGCTCGTGCTCTCCCTCGGCAGCGTGGTCGCTGACTACGTCGCGTCGCTCCCATTCGGGCACCTCAGCAGAATCCGCTCGGTGCCACCCTGGCAAGAATCACTCGGAGAGTGAGTCCGCCCCTTCCCACGACTGCCCCATCCATCCCTTCCGTTGCGGTGTGGCCCGTATCCGGTGTTGGCTCTGCAGGACGCGGGCATGCTTGGTACATTGAACTGAGGCTGGTCGATGCTGACCGGCAGTGAAGGGACTTTCAATGAGTGATGGCGCATTTGACGGTACGGCCCAGTGCACCTCCGGCACGCAGAATCCAGTACCACGATGACGAGCGCGTTTCGCAAGGACGTTGCTCGGCGTCTTTATGGTAGATCCAGCGCAGCGAAGGTTGCCTCTATTTTGCTGAGTTCGGAGTTGCATTGTGTCGCTTGCTACCGATTTGGCCAATGGGGCAGAAAAATACGTCGCAGGATCGGCCCAGTGGCCCTACCCGTGCTCGTTGTTCACCGAGTCTGGAATCGATGGTGCACACACATGCACCATTGTGAAATCGATCCGCGTGCTCAGATCGGACCTGGCTTATTAATCATGCATCGCACCGGAATCATCATCGGCCCGGTCGTGGCAGGCAGCAATCTGACCCTGCACCAAAACGTCACCATCGGCCTTCGAGTTGCGCAGGGCGAACGGACAGTCCCCACGCTCGGTCACAGAGTGTGGATAGGACCAATGGCAACAATCAGTGGTGGCATCACGGTAGGCGACCGTGTCACGATCTCGGCGGCTGCAGTATTGTCCAAGAACATCCCCGCGGGCTGCCTTGTCGCGGGCAATCCGGCCCGCGTGATTGCACGGGACTATGACAGTTCTCCAATGATGCGCTCGGCTGGCTCCGGGGAGTGACCAAGTAACTTCCTGGTTGCTCCGCGGCCCACGGAAGCGCCGGTCCCGGTTGGCGCCTCTTCTCTTCAGGCGGGGGATCCGGAGAAGCCCACCCGCACGTCCTGGAGGAACGCCACACGCGGCCGAACGTTTCATTGATCTCCTACGAGGCGCTACTCCGTTCACTGTCCCCCGAGGCCGCAGGCGTCAGCAATGGGCCTCCGGCGACGGCTGCTCGGAGCCGTCGCCGGATGTCGAACATCAACGGAGAAGTGACGAAACGATCGCCTGGCATCGCCGGTTGCAGTGGAGAATGCCTACTGATCGCTTCAATGCGATGGAGGGCACCGATCGTCCCGAACACGATGAACATGGTGCCGGTGAAGGTCGAGAACGAGAACGAATCGAACGTGCCACTGGCCATGAAAGCCGCGGGGACCGTGGCAGCCAGGGCCTGCCCCAGGTGTCGTGTCTCCTGTTCTGCGGCCCGTAACCGGACGCTGCGCGCCATCAGGTAGGGCACAACGAACAGGGCCACCAGTCCCGCGACACCGAGAATACCACCGGCGAGTAACGTCCCATAGAACTGATTGTCCAGGAGAATATAACGTTCTGGAGTGATCATTCCTGCGCCACGACCGAGCCATGGTCGTTGTGACCACAGTTTCACCACATAATCGATATCACCCACCCGGTTCTGGATGCTGGGATCGTTATCGAAATTTAGGAAAAGTCCTCTGATCGTTCCAAGCACCCCACGGTTCACAACGTGGAATGCCGCCGTCATCAGTACTGCAATGATCACGGCGTTGTACCGCTGACGCCACGGCCACACCACAGCAAGTAGTGCCATAGTCATGGCAATGGTCAGCACGGCGGATCGAGATATCGAAAGCGGGATGCCGGCGCCGATCAGTGCCACAGCACCCCAACGCCAGAGCCGGGCGCGTCCACGCGGGGAAAAAAGGGCATAGTGCAATGCGATCGGAAGTGTGAGAGCCAGCACCACACCAAACTCGATGTAATGATTGGCAGTGCCTGCCACGCGAGGGAAATCTCCGTCACCCCGTGCGCCCACCTGCAGAAAATCAGCATTATGACGCAGGCCCGGTATACTGATATACCGCGTCAGATCTACGATTCCAGCAAACTGTAAAGCACCTACCGCAGCCATCGCAGCCGCGACCACGACGAGTGTGCGGAGCAAGACGTCCACTTCTCTGCGGTCCCTGAGCCCATCGGATGTTGCCAATGCGATGCCGGCCATGGCAATGATGAAGATGAGCCACATGTTCGCGTTGCTCAGCTCATCCGCCGTGGGCCCCCGGTCCACACCCACCGCATAGCCAAGCAATTGCAATCCGACGAAGATGCCCACCACCCAACGAATGGGCGCCATGCCGCGGGGAAGCTGGTGCGCTCGGATCGCACAGACGAACCACAGGAATGCCAGCATCGCTCCGACAGCCACAGATGGACGCCCTACGGCCCCCATTCCGGCAATCACCAGTCGCGACGGGATCAGAAACTGCAGCGCGAGGAAGAGGATCAGTAGACCAAGCACGGTCAACCGACGGCGGCGGATCAGTACCGGGTGCCAGTTCTCCACCCCATTCTTCTGCGTACCACGCTGCCGTAAGAGTGTGGGCTCCCAGCCGTGGTTCACTTTCAATCGCCCCTGCTGGCGTAGGTTCCGGCCTCACCCGGCTTCGCCGCCGTCTCGAACGAACCAGAGTCATCGGCGCTTAGGCCGCTGGGCTCATCTGCAGAATCACCGACCGGCGCCTTCGGCTCCTTGCGGCGGGTTCGACGTCGCCGCACGAGACCGATGATGTCGTCGAAGAGTACTGCGATCACCAGAGCGACGCTCGCACCGAGCAGGCCCACGATCGCCTGCGTTCGGAGCTTCCCATCGTAGACCACGTTGATGACCGACGGGGCTGCCAGGATCGACAGCGTATATTGGCTCGACTTCGCCAACCCGACCTCGGTCTGCCGGGTGGTCAGATCCTTGGAGGCGAGCCCGAGCAGTGCGGTCCCTGTGTCGACAGCGGCATCACGGTCATCGGAACGAACCACCATCTGCAGGATGGTGCTGCGCGAGTCGGCCGTGACCTCGTAGTCAGCGCTGAGTCCTTGGGCAATGATCTGCTGGCGGGCTTCTGCACTGTTGAGCACGATGGTGACTGCCTGATTGGCATCATCGAGATCTCCGTAGGGATTCGGTACCTCCGGCTCAGTTCTGCCCGGCGTCATCATGGCCGTGGCATGCACCTCGTATTGCGGCTGGAAGCCATCACCCACGAACATGGCGCCCCAAGCGGTCAATGCCAACAGCGGAATGAGGATGTACCAGCGCCGCAATGCTGCCAGCGTGATTCGCCAGACGTCCACCGAGAATCACCTTCCCTCGCGAGCTTCACTGCTTCGCGTCAGTAGCATCTTAGGCACCGCAGACGTCGAAATGTGGCGTTCAGTGCGAAACCGCCACAAAACTTTCCCCATAACCACACCGGAAAGTCACCACGGGCCCATACTGGCCATATGTCCAGACTCAGCTTCGTGCTCGCCGGTGCCGCGATCGGCAACGGGAACCGTGGGGTTGAGGCGCTCGGCAGATCGGTGGCCGACGCCGTCGACCGGAGAATGACGGGCAGTCGCCTCACCATCCTCGATGACGGCTGGGGCGTCCGCAGGGACGTGAGCAGCCGCTATCACCACGCGGATGTGGACTTCGCCGGTGTCCGACTCTCCCGCCGCTGGTACCGCCCAGAGAGTTGGGCACAGATCCGTCTCGCGCAGACATTGGGCGCCTTTGCCAACCCAGTCGCCCGGCGAATCGCACAAGCCGATGCCGTGCTCGACATCAGCGCTGGGGACAGTTTCACCGACCTTTACGGAGCCGCACGTTTGGACTCAGTGGCTGCTCCGAAACTCGCCGCTCTCCGGGCCGCGCGGCCATTGGTCTTGCTACCACAAACCTACGGCCCATTCACGACCGCTCACGGCCGTCGACTCGCTGAACGACTCGTCCGATCTGCCGCGGTCGCTTATGCGCGAGACCCCTGGAGTTACGAGCAGCTGAACGAACTGGCTGGTACCGAAGCAGACACCGAGCGCCTTCGTCAGGGGGTGGATGTAGCCTTCGCCCTCGAACCACGGCAACCCCCCGTGGCGATCGTGGAGCACCTCGACAAGCTCCGACACCGAATACTTGCGGGGGTGAACGTCAGCGGCCTCCTGTCCATGCCTGGCGCGGCTCGCCAGTTCGGGCTGAGCGGAGACTACCTGGCTACGATGTGCGCCCTGGTCCAGCAGTTGATCGATGCAGGCGCACACGTCGTGTTCGTGTCGCATGTCCACTTACCCGGCGGTAGTGGCGAGAGCGACAAGGCCGCGATCCATCTGGTGCGCTCGATGTTGACCGAGAACGAGGCCAGCCAGACCAGCATGCTCCCGCCCGACCTCGATGCCGCCCAGTTGAAATGGTGCATCGGCGCGATGGACTGGTTCGTGGGCAGCAGGATGCACGCCACCATCGCTGCTCTGTCGTCCTTGGTACCGGTCTACGGCTATGCCTACAGCGACAAGACCCGGGGCGTCTTCGAATCGTGCGGAATGGTGGACCAGGTTGCAGATGCACGGGAACTCGCCGGAGCGACGGCGGTGGAGGAAATGATGGCCTCGTTCGGCCGGCGACAGGAACTGTCAGACAGGCTGCGTCGGTCCATGCCTCCGGTCGTGCAACGGTCGCGCGACCAGATGCAAGAGCTCTTCGGCGACGTCAACCGCTGGCAACGAAACGGTTCCGCGGCGGGGACAGTCGGATGAGTAGCAGCGGCCAGACTCCCAGAGTGCCGAGGTGATGGTATGTCTTTGCGCGCTGACATCCTGATGATTACCTACCGCAGTGCTGGCTACCTCCACCTCAGCCTGCCACGCCTGCTGGAAACTGTTGGACCGCAGGACCGAGTGTGGTTGTGGCAGAACGGCGACGACGAGGCCACCATCGAGGCGCTTCGCGAATTCCGTACGGACCCCAGAGTGTTCCGATATCACCACAGCCGCGAGAACGTCCGACTCCATGAACCAACCTCCTGGATGTGGCAGGAATCCACAGCCTCGTATGTGTCGAAAGTGGACGACGACTGCTTGGTCTCCCCGGGGTGGCTCGACACATTCGAATCAGCACACGAGGCCAACCCACAGTTCGGTGCTATCGGGAGCTGGCGTCACCCCGCCGAAGATTTTCGGCCTGAGATCGCAGGGAAGAAGATCGAGACGTTCAACGGTGATCACCGACTGATGCTCAACCATTGGGTGCAAGGAAGCGGATACCTTCTGAAACGGGCACTGATCGAACGTTATGGCCCCCTGCGGCCCAAAGAATCCTTCACAAATTACTGCATTCGTCTAGCGCAGTCCGGAGCCGTGAACGGCTTCTACTACCCGTTTGTCGCTGAGGACCACATGGACGATCCACGTTCTCCCCACACACTGATCCATACAGATGCTGATCTCGCCGACCGGCTCCCACTGTCCGCCCAGGCCAATAATGTGCGCACGGTGGCTGACTGGACCGAACAACAAGTGCACAGCGCGATACTGCTCCAGGCGGCCTCGTTGGATCTACGCGTGTACCAAGGATGGCGGCGTAAGGTCCGGGCACTCCCCCGCCGGCTGAACCTCGCCCTGGGGAGGACCGCACGGTGGTGAACCACGAGGTCCCTGCTCCACAAGCACTCGATGCGACGAACGACGGTGCGCCCGACGTCGTCGTCATCGCCGTCACCTACAACTCCGCAGACGTTATGCACGCGTTCTTGTATGCACTGCCCGATGCGCTCGAGGGCGTGAACAGCGCCAATGTGATCATCGTCGACAATGCCTCCTCGGACGGCACGCCGCAGCTTGTGCGCGAACTGGCACCGTGGGCGGTGCTGATACCGAGCGGCGGGAACCTCGGCTACGCCGCGGCGATCAATATCGGCATGCGGCGATGCCGAGCAGGACGGGGGACCTACATACTGAATCCCGATGCGGTACCAGCCCCCGGGAGTGTGTCAATCCTGATGAAGGCAACCGAGTCCGATCGCCGGATCGGACTAGCCGTGCCGCGGATTCTGGATGCCACCGGGCACCTGAAGTACTCCCTACGACGGGAACCAACGATCCTGCGCGCCCTGGGCGAAGCAATGCTCGGGGGACGACGTTCGGCACGGTACCGGCCATTGGGGGATCTCATCCGGGATCCGGCGTACTACACCGACGGGGCCACGGCAGACTGGGCCACCGGTGCGGCACTATTCGTTCCCACCCATGCCGGCGACACCGTCGGGAGTTGGGACGAACGCTTCTTCCTGTACTCCGAGGAGACCGATTACGCCCTACGGGTGCGCGACCACGGCATGCGCCTCCAGTTGGTGCAGGCCGCCTCGGTGACCCACCCTGGCGGCGACATGTCCCGCTCGCCGTGGCTGTGGAGTCTCGTGGCCGTCAACCGGACCAGGCTCTATGCGAAACGCCACGGACGCGTGGCGTCCGCCCTGTATTGGCTGGTGGTCCTGGCGAACGAGTGTGCACGTTCGCTGTTGGGACGCCCCACTCATCGTGCGGCTGTGAAAGCCCTTTTGCGGGGACACCCTGCGCTGGGTGAGTATCGCGTTGCGCTCAATCGGTCGCAGGCGGGGCGTCCCGACGAGATCGCTCACGACGGCGATAGTCGTTGAGCCAGTTCCCAGCCGCACCAACTCGTGCGAGGGCGAGCGCCGGCGCACCGGCTGTTCCCGCGCGTAGCTGGTCGGCGGCACGCAACATCGCGTCGTCATCGAGGACCGATCCTGCACCGACGGCGGACTGCAGCAGATCCGCCAAACGCGCTGCGTAGACCGGCCGGCGGCGGACCCACAGGTCGGCTGGAAACACGTTCCGGCGCTCTTCCAGCCTGTCGGCGAGAACGCTCACCGGGGCACGGCGGCGTGCCTGATCCGCGCCCACCAGAGCCAGTCGACGAGAACCGCGGCGCAGCCCGGCAATCGGATGCTGGCGGGTCAGGCCCAGCATCTGCGCACCGATCGTGCGCTCACCGGACCAATAGACATGATTCAGAGTCTGTGGACTGTTGCCATCGTCGCTGCGGCCGATGTCCGCAGTCGCTGCGAAGACCTCACGATGAACACGCAAATAGAGATTTCCGTTCATACGCTGAGCCGGACTCAGCCTGGCAGAGAATGAGACGAACCGACGGTTCAGGAAAGGGGCTTCCAACCTCAATCCGCCACGCCGGAGGCTGTTGGTCAGCATGCTCCCCCAACGCAGCATCTTATTCGCCTGCTTCCAGAACATGACCATGTCCGCACGTTCGTCGAAGGACCATCCCTCCAAGGCCTCCTCGATCCCTGAGCGGATCACAAAGGCCAGGTCTGGTATCGACTCAACTCGCACGAACGGAGTGGCAGCACTCACTGCCCCGGCGAATCTGCTCTGCAGCTGGCGAGCGACGGTCCCCCGGTCCGTCATGCCCATCGTTCTATCGTCTCCCCACATCGGCCCCGCAATCATGCCGTTGACGATCACATCCGAAAAGGACCGCAGCCGCTCGTCGAACCAGGACTCATACATTTCACCGGGTGTGTGCGCGCCATCCATCGCATCCAGAATCCGCGGAAGGTCCCGGAGAAGATGTTCGTTATCCACAGGTATCACTGCCTGCGGCAACTGCAATCGTTCGGCGATCCGCACCGCAGTTCTCGTCTCGTCATTGCGCAGCGACCCGTAGGTGTAGGTCATCGGATGCCACCCAATTCCCACACAGCCTGCCGCAATCGCGCGGCTGTCCAATCCCCCGCTCAGAGCCACCGCGGTACGGCTGGTTCCACCCCGCTCACGCATCTGCTGCAGGACCTGTGGCCAGAGTTCGGCGAACTCGGCGACGGCCTCATCGTCGGTCATCGCCGGCGCACCCGGGGTATACAACGGCTGGGCTGTCAGCCGTGCAGGCTGATCGACCTGCCAGCGGAGTGCACCACCGGGGGAAAGTAGTTCGGCGCCACGCAGCAATGTGCGGTGTCCCCAAGGATGCATGTGCACCAGATACTCCGCTACCCCTTGCTCGTCGGGTTCGGCCGCAAGTCCCAAGCTCACCAGCGAAGCTAGGTGGGTGGACAGTACAAGGCTGCCATCGCTCTGCCCCCAGTACGCCGGCACGAAGCCTAACCCGTCGGTCACTATGGACACCTGATCGGCATCCGCCTGCACGAGCACATGTCCGGCTTCGGCTCCGTGCTCGTGCGGGCTCTGCGTACTCAACGCAGTCTGGAGGCCGGCCTCTGTCACGGCCAGCGCCGCTCGGACGACTCCTCCGGCCCGTTGTAGTGTGGCGCTCGATCCGCCAGTCGGCTCGGTTTGCACCAAGGCGACGGCGGCACACTCCGTTTCGAGTATCTGGTGCGAGCTTCGGGAGGGCACCAGATGAGCCGCATGTGCGATCAGGATACGGCGATGAGCTCGGTCCTCTGCCCGTGGCAACCCGGCCAGGAGCAGAATCTCGTGGCTCATCAAGCGCCCTCCGAGACCGGTTTTCCGGACTCTTGCCAGACGTTCCCGTGCCACTCGTTCCCACGCACCCCAGCGTCGAATCCTGTCACAGGACCGTATTTCCCACACTCTGGGAAGTACCGAGTAGAGAAGTGGTTGTCAACGATTTTGATGTCCCTGCCTTCCGGGTAGTTCGAACCGTCGAGGTTTCCCCCGTAGATGTAGTAGGAGCCGGTAGTAGCGATCACATTGTGTTCCAGCAGGTAACCATCGACAGGAGCATGGTCCCCATACATCGTGATCGCTGCGGTACAGCCGCCCTTCTCGCAGAGGATCACGTTGTTCTTCACCACGATGTTCTTACCGCCGTGTGTACTCACGCCGCTGCGGTGAGCACCTTCCCACGTGCGATTCAGGTAGATGTAGGTGTTCTCGATCGTCACGTCGTTGACCACGCGGATGGCACGACCGAGGTTGTGCAAGAGGCCATGGTCGATCGTAAAACCACATTCGGGAGAGTAGATCGGAATGGAATCCGCAGGCGCCTGCGAACCATCGACTTCGACATATTCGAGTCGTACGTGACGAGGACATTCACCATTGTCCTTGCGGATGATGTAGATCATGTAGGTGCCCGTGCCCCGCACGATCACGTCCCGGACCGTGACGTCGTCGTGCTTGATCGTCAGTCGCCCGTTGATCGTGGCTCGCTCGATGGTCTCACCGGCTCGAGCGGTCTGTGTAGGGCCGGTGGACTTGGTCGGCTCAGCCCTGGGTCCGGTGGTCTCCACCGTGGGAAACTCGCCTTCGTCGACCGGCTCTGTCGTCGCACTCGCCTGTGGTTCTTGACTGCTCTGCGTCATCGACTTGTGCAGTGTCTCGCTGCTGCAGCCGGTCGTCAGAACGAGGAGCAGGACTAGTCCCGTGGTGGCCCGGTGCAGATTGCGCCGCCACGAACGCGGATTCTCCCAGGGCACCGGCTTTGTGGCGCTTTGGACCGAGCTGGCGCCCATCCCGAATCGACTCATCTAAGACCACTCTCACCCGGTGCTGAACGTCTGATTCACGCCTACGTGTCCTGGCGACAGTCGGCGCGGCCGGTAGGGCTGGTGTGCACGCCGTAGTGTCTGCCCGACCGAGCCGTGCCGACTATGACAACCACAGTACGTGGGCCGTCCCGCAGCCGCCGGGTGAAGCATGGGTGATTATTCGTGGCCGAGCCCCTCACCCCGGGGTGAGGCTCTCGCTGGTCGCTTCACCCTCGGGGCGTGCGTACAGCCGTGCGCTCTCTTTCCCGCGCTCGACTCGGCTACACCGGTTCACCGGCGAGTTGTCGCCGCAGAGAGGTGAAGACTCCCACGTAGTTGCGCGCTTGGATCGACCACGCAAGCTCATTCTCGATGCGCGCTCGCCCGCTACGTCCCATTCGCTCACGCCGCTGCGGGTCATCGAGCAGCCCTGCAATCTCGCGAGCAGTCTGCATCGGATCATCACCGCTGACGTAGACAGCGGAATCACCCGCACAGCGGCGGGTCTCTCGCAGGTCGGTCGCCACAACGGGGACCTCGTGGGCCATGTATTCCAGGGTCTTGTTCATGGTGGAGCGGTGGTTGAACTCGTTCTGTGGATCGGGTGTCACGCCCAGGTCCGCGGTGGACAACCACCGGCCGAGCTCGTCATGGTCCACGCGGCCGGTGAACAGTACCCACGGGTCCAGTCCCCTGCGTGAGCACTCCTGGCGAAGTTCCTCAAGACTGTCGCCGAAGCCCAGCAATGCAAACCGGGTATCACGGCGCCCCACCTCATGGACGTAGGAATCGACAGCGGCGAGTAACGCATCGACTCCGTCCTGTGGTCCCATGATCCCGACGTAGCACACCAGGTACTCGTTCTGCCCGCGCAACTCTGGGTGCGCTGCGGCGCGGCGCATCAGCTCCGGATCCGGAGTGCTCATCACCACAGTGGTTCGCCGCTGCGGCAGGTGACCGCGGGTCGTGGCGATTTCCTGATAGGCCGGATTCGGTGAGATGACCCGGTCCGCTGTGCGATAGGTTCGTTGTTCCAGCCATCGCAATCCTTGATACAGAAGACCCTGCCTGCCGAAGCGGGCTTCGTAGACTTCCGGGCAGAGATCGTGCTGGTCAAATACGAACTTCCGGCCGCGAACCTTCCACAGGGCACCGAGGAGCCAGTAGGTGTCGGGCGGATTACACGCCTGCAGCACATCGAACCGGTGCTCGCGGTCGATCCGCATGCTCAGCCGAGCCGCGTGCAGCCAGCAGATGACGAACTCCCGAACATAGGAGGCCAGGCCCTGCGCCCCTTCCGGCGCCCGGTAGGAATACACTGCTACGCCGTCGATGTCGTGCCGGTCGGCTTCGGCGGCAGCTTCTTTCGGGCAGATCACACTCACCACGTAGCCGGAATCCACCAAGGCTCTGCATTCATTGCGCACGCGCCGATCCAGGCGCAGCGGCAGGTTCTGGATGATGATCACCACGTGACCTGCCCCCTGAGCACGCACCTCAGTCTTCCCGGATCGGGAGGAGCGGCCCATCAGGGCGAGGTCCCAGCTCGCTTCCGGACCACGAAGCTCGCGATCTTCTCAATGCTGTCCAGGTTCGCAGGAACCGTCTCATGATCGGCAACGTTGACACCGAGATCGCCCTCCAAGAACTCCACCAGTTCCAATACACCCGTGGAATCGACCACACCCGATGCCAGCAAGGACTCTGTATCGCCGGGAACTCCGGAAGGGTCCCCGAACAGGAAGTTCGCCACGATGAATTGCCGAACCTGCGCCTGCACGTCGTTGTCCATCACGCCCTCACTTATCAATCGGCACCCATCGCCGCTCTTATTACGCTACCCTAATGAGACACAGTTCACACCGACTTGAACAGTTGTGTTCGTTCCCTCCGAGGAGCAGCGATGCCTCCGCCGCACGTCAACGTCAGCGCATACCTCCTGGGCGAGGGACGGCCTGACGACCTCGCAATCATCGACCGCACTGGTCGACACACATATGCTGCGCTGCGTCGGGCTACGGCCGCCCTCGCCGAGACTATCGCGACGTGGCACCTCCCGCCGGGTGCGCGGATCGGACTGCTCAGCAGGAATTCGCTTTTCTGGGTCGCCGCGTATCTCGCCATTCTGCATGCGGGGCACGTTGCCGTCCCATTTGCGACCACACTGACACCACAGGACATTCGCCGCAAGGCGGGTTTCGTGGACTGTACGTGCTTCATGTTTGATTCAGGGTTGTCCCGCACGCAGGCAGCGGCCATTTCCGGAGCCCGGCACGTGGCTGATGAGACGTCAATGGCCGGTCCGAACGAGGCGGATCGGGGTTTCGCCGCTGCCGCCACCGATAAATCCAGCAGCTCCTTGACTCCCCAGCCGGTGCACGAGGACGACGATGCGGTACTGATGTTCACATCCGGGACCACAGCGAGCCCGAGGGCCGTACGCGTGACCCACGGCAACATCCGGGCCAACACTGCAGCGATCGGTCACTATCTGGAGTTGACTTCGAAAGACCGGGTCCTGGTGGTTCTTCCCTTCTCGTATTGCTACGGAGCATCACTCCTGCACACACACCTGCGCTCCGGTGGAGGGATCTCTATCTGCGATACGTTCGCCTATCCGGAGACAGTGATCGAAGCGATCCAGCGGGATGAGTGCACTGGGATAGCCGGAGTGCCCTCGACCTACCAGTTGCTGTTGCGGGCGAGTTCCTTCGAACACACCTACCTGCCGACGTTGCGGTACATGCAGCAAGCCGGTGGACGGCTGCCCCAGCCGCAGATTGATCGCGTGGCTGCCGCACAGCCACACGCGCGGCTGTTCGTGATGTATGGGCAGACAGAGGCCACATCACGATTGTCCTACCTGCCGCCCGAACTGCTCAGACAGCGACGCGGCTCGATTGGCCGGGGGATTCCTGGGGTCTCGCTGGCAGTGGTCGACCCGGCCGGCGTGGTTCAGCCTCCTGGTTCGGTGGGCGAGATCTTTGCCCGCGGAGAGAACATCACCAAGGGCTACTGGAACGATCCTGAGGGGACAGCAGCGAAATTCGTCAATGGCGGGCTGCGCACCGGTGATCTGGCTCGTACTGACGAGGCTGGTTTCATCTACATCGTCGATCGGCAAGCCGACTTCATCAAATCGTGGGGCGTGCGGGTATCGAGCCACGAGGTGGAAGATGCCGTGGTATCCGTACCTGGCGTGAGCGGTGCCGCCGCCGTTGGGCGGCCCGACGCCCAGGCCGGGGAAGCCATCGTGGTCTTCTACGTGAGTACCCCCGGCTCGGGTGTGACCAGTGCTGAGATTCTCGCGCACTGCCGTGCCACTCTTGCCCGGCAGTACGTTCCCGACGAAATTCGTGAAGTACCCGAGCTTCCGCTCAATCAAAACGGTAAGATCATCAAAACGGAGCTCAAGGCACTAGCCTCGCGTGGCTGAAGCCGCTCCAGCAAGGAGTTCCCATGCGTAAGGGTGCGCTGTTCGCAGTTGCGGCCATCTCGGCGGCCGCCGTCGTCACCGGTTTCGTGCTGCTGCGTAGTGACCGGCCGGAAGGGGCGTCGTACACACATCCCACGACAACTATGGACGAGCTGGCCGAGGTTGCCCAATCCCGGGTGCTCTTCGCCCATCAGTCCGTGGGCCGAAACATCCTCACCGGCGTCCCCAGCGTCTATGCGGATCACGGGTTGCCCGCACCGGAGTTCGTCGAACTGGCTGAGGCCGACGATTCCGATAATCTCCTGCACCTGCAGATCGGTACAAACGGTGACCCTCTGGGCAAGATCGAAGCTTTCGACACCCTGCTCCGGAACGGTCTGGCCGAATCCCTCGACGCCGCTGTGCTGAAATTCTGCTACGAGGATGTCCCCGCAGGTACGAACGTCCACGGACTCTTCACCACGTATCAGCACACCCTGGCCGCTCTTCAGCGTGACTTTCCGAACGTGGAAATCGTGGCGGCAACGGTCCCCTTGAACACGGACCGAACCCCCGTCGGTACCGTCAAGTCGTGGCTCGGGCGCGGCTCCAAGTATGGCCCCAAGGACAACGCTGTCCGCGAAGAGTTCAACGCGTTGATACGCGCGGAGTACGAAGGCACTCACCATCTCTTCGACATCGCAGCCATCGAATCGACCACCGCGTCAGGAGAGCGGATCACCGGACGGCACGATGACCGCCTCTACTATGCACTCAACTCAGAATTTGCCTCGGATTCGGGCCACTTGAACTCCACCGGCGCGCCCGTCGTCGCCGAAGGATTCCTGGCCGCACTCGGCGAATCACTTTCGGGCTGATTCGATGAAGCTGCTCGGTGTCGGCACTGATCTGGTGGCCGTTGCACGCTTCGTCAGACTGACCGAGCGTGGTGGGCATCGATTCCTGGACCGTTGGTTCAGCCGCGACGAGGTGGCGTACGCCCTCTCGTGCCACGAGCCCGCCCGACACATCGCGGCTCGTTTCGCTGCGAAGGAGGCCGTGCTGAAATCGCTACGGTCCGCCGACCTCCCCCCGCCGCACTGGGCCGAGATCGAAGTGACCCGTGATTCCTCCGGTTTGCCGGGAATTCGCCTGCACGGCGCCACCCAAGCGTTCGCCCGGTCGCTCGGTGTAAGTTCGGTACAGGTGACTCTCGCTCACGACGGGCAATACGCGACGGCCACCGCGGTAGCGGTGGTCGACTGAGCCCAGCGCCCACCTGTTCACGATAAGACTCACGGGCGCGGCCGCGAGTCGGTCACTCCGCCATCTTGCGTTTGCTGCTGATCTGATTGATCTCCCGGAAGAAGTCGCTGGTGTCCATCAGATCGGCGTGATCCCCGATGGCCGAGACGCACCCATCAGTCATCACCACGATGCGGTCGCACACCGCTAACGTTGACACCCGATGAGCAATGAGCACCATCAAGGTGTCGCGTTTGATCTCCTCCAGCGAGGTTTGCACCAATTCCTCCGAACGGACGTCGAGTGAACTGGTGGGCTCATCAAGAATGAGCACTCGTGGGTCGCCGGCCAACGCACGTGCCAGGCAGATGCGTTGACGCTGTCCACCGGAGACGGCGCTGGCACGCTGACCGATGTTGGTGTCATAGCCTTCGGGCCAGGACATGATGTCTTCGTGGATGCGGGCGCGCATCGCGGCAGCCATGACCTGCTCGTCGTCGATCTGCGGGCGATAGAAACGAATGTTGTCCCGGACGGTGCCCCAAATGACTTGAGAGGTCTGTGGCACGTAGGCCACTCGTTCTTGCCAGTCGGTACGTCTGACCGCCCGGACGTCCTGTCCGTTCACCAGGACCGCACCGCTGTGCGGATCACGTAATCGAAGTAGTACCTGCACGATGGTGGACTTCCCCGCACCCGAAGGGCCCACGATCCCCACTGCTTCCCCTCGTCCGAGCTCGAAACTCACATCCCGTAGAACGTCGCGTTCCCGGTGATACGAAAATGAGACGCGAGACAGGGCCAAGGTTCGAACATCATCGAGGCCATCCGATCCGTCTTGCTGTGGATTCTCCCGGTAGCGCTGGAGTGCATCGACGATCTGGTTCATGAACGGTATGCGCTCATCCATGCCGGAAAGCGCAGTCTGCATCTGTTGGGCGTAGGTGAGAGCACGCAGCAGCATCAATACCACCGCAGCCAGGATCGCCAGCTCCCCCACCCCAGATAGAGAGATGGCGATCAATGCCACCACCAACAGCAGCAATGCCACACTCTGGTACAGCGCCGGCAGGGCGACGGCCAAGAACCTCGTACGAGCAAATGGCCGTCGGACGTCCTCTACCTGATCGGTAAATCCTTCTCGATAGGTGGAGCCTGCCCCGAAGACCTCGGTCTCCTCAGCGATTTGTACTACCTGCTGCACGGTATTGGTGAACTCCATCTCCGCCGCGCTCAACTGTTTGGCGTACCTGCGCAGCACACGTGAAAGCGGACGCAATGCGATGAAGAGCAAAACAGCCGTCCCCGTAAGCACAGCAGCCGTCAGCACGCTCTGCAGAAATGCAGCGATGACCATGGTGAGGAACATGAGAGTGGCGGTGAGCCCACGACCGAGCGCAGTGACCGCTTCGGCAGCGCTGGTCGCATTGCGCGTCATGAGCATCTGGAA
>Ga0079226_10000869_pt1 | contig 22425 bp, 25 predicted proteins | sample Poulit2014_FD_76345 | JGI IMG/M metagenome (GOLD analysis project Ga0079226, IMG submission 76345) | Agricultural soil microbial communities from Georgia to study Nitrogen management - Poultry litter 2014 | ecosystem: Environmental > Terrestrial > Soil > Agricultural land | place: USA: Georgia...
ATGTTCCTGCTGCAGGGACGAACGGGACACGTGTGTGCTTTTTTCGGGTGGCAAACCTGTTTATCATTCCGGGAAGAAGTATATCCATATACCCATTTCGTCTGTCCAAAGGCAGGTTCAGCAAATGGGGGTATGGATATGTTTATTTTTAAAGCAAACGGACTCAGCAAGGAATGGAATGGCAAAACACTATTCACAGGTATTGATATCAGTTTGAAAAAAGGTGAGCATGTCGCGTTATTCGGACGCAATGGCACTGGCAAAACAACACTTTTGAACGGTTTATTGGGAAACATATCATTTGATTCCGGTTCTGTTCAGCGTTTTGTGCCTGCGAAGGACTGGGGGTATCTTGAACAGGATCCGGATAACGGTGATCTGACAGTGTTGGAGTTTGTCCAAAGCGCCTCAGTGAAAGTGTATGCTTTAAAGCAGCAGATGGAAAAGTTACAGGCACAGCCGGAATTTGATATGGAAAAATACATGCGTATCTACAATGCCTTTTTGGATCATGACGGCTTTCTGCTTGAGGGCAAAGCTGAAAGTGCATTGCACCGGGTGAATCTTCCGCCATCTGTATGGCGGTATCCATTTAATCAGCTGAGCGGTGGCCAAAAAACACGGGCACAATTAGCGCAGCTCGTTATGCAGCAGCCTGAATGTATTATCATGGATGAGCCGACCAATCATTTGGATAAGGAAACAATGGAATGGCTGGAAGAATGGGTTGTGAGTTATTCGAGTGCCATCTTGTTCGTGTCACATGACCGTTATTTTTTGGACAGGACAGCAGATGCGATTTATGAGCTCAATCCGGATTCATGCAGACGCTATGAAGGCGGCTATACTGCATACCAGCAGCAAAAAGAGGTTGAATGGCGCACACAGGAGACACTTTATCACAAACAGCAAAAACGAAAAGAAGAATTATTGGCTGCAATCCGCAATTACCGGCAATGGTATCAGCAGGCACACAAAGCAGCCGGGACAAATGATTTTGCAAGATCCAAATCAGCCGGATACAGCAGGACCTTCAACAGTTGAGGCAGTGACATGATAATATAGGGAAAGGTGAATCTGTTCTGGAAGGAGTTTCCTGATGAATCAATTTATTGAAAAGGCATTGCACCAGGCGGGTGATAATTCGGCAATGAAGCAAATAAAACGGGTGGCTGGCGGATCGATTAATGAAAGTTATTTTGTGGAAACGGATGTGCAGCAATACTTTATCAAACATCATGCCGATGCACCGAATCGCTTTTTTGAACTTGAAGCGAAAGGTCTGGAACTGATCAGGGAAACAAATTCGATTGCTGTGCCGGAAGTATTCACGTATTCAGATGCAAGACAGAACGCATTTCTCGTTATGGAATGGGTGGATGGCGTCCCTTCAGCCGATACAGATTGGAAACTTGGTGACCGAATTGCTGCTATGCATCAGACATTTGGAGAAAAGCATGGTTTCAGTGATGATACCTTTATTGGAACGCTTCCACAATCGAATGGATTATTCGCAAGCTGGCATGAGTATTACAGGGATCGTCGCCTTGCCGCCCAATTACGGCTGGGAATCGACAGGGGCAGAATAACTGGCAAGCGGCGGAACCGTATGGAATTATTGATCGAAAACCTCGGAAAGTGGGTTCCTGATGATGCTGAACCCTCCTATCTGCACGGTGATCTGTGGGGCGGCAACTGGCTGTCCGGTCCTCATGGTGAACCATATGTCATCGATCCGTCATTCCTTTATGGTGACCGGCATTTTGAACTGGCTTTTACAGAAGTATTTGGTGGCTTTTCCTCTGAATTTTACCGGGCTTATCAGGAGCGGTTTCCGTTATCTCCGGATTATGAGGCGATTAAACCGCTGTATCAGTTGTATTACTTGCTCGTCCATTTAAATATGTTTGGTGAGTCATATGGGAGGTCTGTCGATACAATTTTGAAACGTTATGTCGGGTGACCATCCCGTTCACAACTTCGTCAAAAAAGTATCCTGTAAATGTGCTGAATCTCACAATTTCTCCGTATGTTAAATCATGTATGATGGAGGTACATGATGCGAATGGTGGGATAGTCTATGACATTTTATGATTTTCTCGTTTTTATACATGTGTTTTCAGCCATCCTGGGAATGGGCCCGGGCTTTGTCATGATATATATTGTAACCAAGGCTGAGACGATGACTGAACTTAGGCATGCATACATTATCCGGAACCGGCTGCATATTTTTGTGATGGTTGGCGGAACATTGCTCCTGATCACCGGTCTCTGGATGGGCGTGTTGAACCCTTCTTTATTCAGCCAGGGCTGGTATGTGGTGAGTCTTACATTGTTTCTGATCGCGCTTGCTTTTGGGCCCTTAGTATTATCACCACGGTCGAAGCCTATCAAACGCTTGCTGAATGAACATCAGGGCGACGATATACCCGATGAATACTATGCACTGTCCAAAAAACTATTTTTCTACGAGCGGATTGAGAATGTGATTTTTTTGATTGTGATCGCGTTAATGATATTGAAGCCATTTTAAAAAAGGTGCAGGGGGAAGCTGCTGATTCTGATATCCTGATACAATCTACAGCGAAACGTTTCAGTCTACAGCGATTATTTATCAATCCGCAGCGCCGTTCTATAGACTGGAACTATTGAACACTTTTTTAGTGCCCTTTATAATAAAGCTGATGTCATCTGATTGACATCAGCCAAAGTGTTTATACTTTATCATTTTTAAGTAGCCTCTCCTAAATACTCTTCCAATGTGATTTTCTGATCCATGATGTCGGTAGCGGCCTTTTCACCGACATACCGCAGATGCCAGGGTTCATATTGGTATTGGGTAATGTTTTCTTTACCTTCCGGATACCGGATGATAAACCCGTATTCAGCCGCGTGCTGTTTGAGCCACTTACCTTCATCAGTTTCGCCGAATGCCGTGATTAACCGAAAGTCGACATCCGGGCTGGTCACATCCATTGTCAAGCCGGTCTGATGCTCACTTTCCCCGGGACGTGCGCTGAAGTTGTTGGCCGCTTCTTCACCGTGCTCCGCCACATTGGCAGCAAAAATGGCGTCCTGTCTGTCATAGGAGCGGTACCCGGATTGTGCATACAACTCAAGCCCCGCTTCATCCGCTGCTTTGAACATATCTTCCAAAGCTGTTGCCGCCACTTGCCGCATTTGTTTCTTCGGTAAAAAATCTTCAAACGGGAAGCGAACGTCCGGACCAACCAGATTCAGAGGTTCAAACCCTTCCGGCAGCGCATTTTCCTTGTTGACGAGCGACAGGATTTCATGTGGGTTGCTGATCACATTGGAATCATTATCAGGTTTTGCAAGGCCGGCTCCCGCCTCAACGGTCTCCTGATTATTGAGTGATTGACGGAGTGCATCTCTTGTCTTTTCGTCATAAATACCGGTGACTGGCAAATCTTCCTGCTGTATTTGATAGTCTGTAACAGCCCATGTTGTCATGTCATCATATGTGCCATTTTGGCTGATGTCATAGCCGATTTGGTTTAATGCTTTTTGCAGGGAGCTTACTGAGGCATTCTCGCTATCGTTTTTTTGCAGCTGTTCCTGTGGCAGTTGTATTTGACTGGCTGCCGGTTCCGTCTTCTCCTGGCTGTTTTTTTCATCCTTTGGTACTTGATTGGTATCTTGCCCGTTTTCCGTTGCCTGGCTGCAGGCGGTGATTAAAAATATTATGGCAAACAGCGCTAAAATGGCTGTTAGACTTTTCTTGAACATCCCATTTTCTCCTCTGTCATTCTTTTTCTTGTCACTATGCTATCATAACACTTCATGTTCGGGGCGGTCTATTGCCAATCAAGGTTTAATAATTGATCAAATATTTGATTGATCCCCGCTGGCAGGATGTGTGGCCATGTTAAAAGCCAGGCGCTATATAAAGAACTTGGCTTTCTTAATAACATCAGAAATTACAGTGTCATTTTAGCGTTGCAATCAGCTAATATGCCGATTTCTTCGTGTCTGACTCCCGGCCTCCGTCTACTGTGTAAACAGATGGATACCGGGTTTTTCCAGTCATGATCTTTCCCCAAATAGCCTGCAAATCTCAACGATGACATGCGTTGCTTTCTCCATATTGTTGACGGAGATATATTCAAATTTTCCGTGGAAATTTTCCCCACCCGCAAAAATATTCGGTGTCGGCAAGCCCATGTAGGAAAGCTGTGAACCGTCAGTGCCGCCGCGGACAGGTTTTACAAGCGGCCTGATATTAAGGTTTTCCATTGCCTGGTACGCGACGTCAACAATTTCTTTAACAGGTTCGATTTTCTCGCGCATGTTGTAATACTGATCCTTCATCTCAATCTCAGCAGACCCTTCGCCATATTTCGCGTTGATTTCATCAGCGAATTGCCGCATTGTTTCTTTTCGGGCTTCAAAGTTATCCTTATCAAAATCCCGGATAATATAGGAAAGGGTTGTTTCTTCTACATCGCCATTAATGTTGAGCAGATGATAAAAGCCTTCATATTTTTCCGTATGTTCGGGTGATTCCTTTTCAGGGATTTTGCTGATGAATTCTGTGGCCATTTTGCCGGCGTTGAGCATTTTGTTTTTGGCTGTGCCGGGATGGACACTGTTGCCATGAAACGTGATTCTGGCAGCTGCCGCGTTAAAGCTTTCATACTGCAGTTCACCCAGTGGCCCGCCATCCATTGTATAGGCATATTTGGCGTTGAATCGTTCTACATCAAATTTATGTGGTCCGCGGCCGATTTCCTCATCAGGGGTAAAAGCAACACGAATGTTTCCGTGTTTGATTTCCGGGTGATCAATCAGGTAAGCCATTGCCGTCATGATTTCTGCAACACCGGCTTTGTCATCGGCACCAAGCAAGGTGGTGCCGTCAGTTGTGATTAATGTATGGCCTTTATAACCCGGCAGTTCCGGAAAGTCCTTGGCGGATAAAACAACACCTTTTGCTTCGTTTAAAGTCAGGTCACTGCCGTCAAAGTTTTCTACGATTTGCGGGTTCACGTTTTTACCGGTAAAATCCGTCGCCGTATCGACGTGGGCCAGAAAACCAATGGTTGGAATGTCTTTTTCGGTATTGGCAGGCAGTGTTGCCATGACGTATCCATTATCATCGATTGAGACATCCGCCATACCAATTTGTTTTAGTTCATCCACAAGCAGGTTGGCTAATTCCAGCTGCCCCGGTGTTGACGGGATTGCCTCACTGGATTCATCCGATTGGGTATCGATTTTGGCATAGCGGGTGAAACGTTCAATCAACTCTTTTTTCATTATGTATCCAGCTCCTTTGATCGTTAAAGTCCAGTTTATTATTCTATTTTACCATTATGATAATCAAAAAATGAAGATTAAGCGGGTCTGTTCATCAGCTTTTCCATCGGTTAGAATAAAAGTGAAGACAATACACGTAACTGACTATAAAACTTTAAATTGGGAGGTAGCAGGATGTCTGTTGTGGTAAGTGATGAATGGCTGATGGAACGATTGGAAAATGCCCCTGATCAAACAGTCGTGGTGGATACACGCTTTGATTTGACAGATCCGGACGCCGGCAGAAAAGCATATTTGCAAGGACATATCCCGCAGGCGGTTTATTTGGATTTGGACAAAGATTTATCAGAAAAAGCGGCCAAACATGGCGGCAGTCACCCATTGCCCGATATGGAGATGTTTGCGGCAAAAATAGGCAACATCGGAATTGACCATCATACAACAGTGGTGGTTTATGATCAGCAGAATGACATGTTTGCTGCACGCCTCTGGTGGCTCTTGCAATATGCGGGACATGAAGATGTTCATTTGCTCGACGGCGGCATTGAGCAGTGGGTGGAAGCTGGTCGTGATGTAACGACCGAAATACCGGCACTTGAGGCCAAGGAATTTAAGCCAAATATCCGGGAAGAGGATGCGGTTGATATCAACGAAGTAAAAGAAAAACTTCAGAACCGGTCCGCAACGTTGATCGATTCACGTTCACGGGAAAGGTATCTTGGCGAAACCGAACCGCTTTATAAAAAAGCCGGTCACATTCCCGGTGCAAAAAACTTCTTTTGGAAAAATGTGTTTGATGCGGACGGAAAATGGAAAGGGACCGCGGAACTCGAAGAAAACTTCGGCTCCTTATCCAAAGATGACGAGATTATTGTTTCCTGTGGTTCCGGTGTTTCCGCGTGTCCGAATGTGCTTGCGCTGAAGTCAGCCGGCTTCAAAAACGTGAAGCTGTATCCCGGCAGTTTCAGTGACTGGATTTCCTATGATGAAAATAAAGTCGAAACAAAGGATGAGTGAGAATGAACAAACGCTGTGAATGGGTAACAGACGATCCAATTTATATTGAATATCATGATCATGAGTGGGGGAGACCAGTCCATGATGATCAGAAATTATTCGAAATGCTGTCTCTGGAAGGCGCACAGGCAGGGCTGAGCTGGATTACAATTTTGAAACGAAGAGAAAATTATCGGAAGGCATTTGACAATTTCGACCCTGAAAAAGTCGCTCATTTTGATAGTGACAGAATTCATAAACTTATCCAAAACAAAAACATCATCCGGAACCGACGCAAAATCGAATCAGTGATTACCAATGCCATGGCCTTTTTGAATATACAGCGGGAATTCGGCAGTTTCGATCATTATATTTGGCAATTTGTCGGCGGTGAGCCAATTCTGAATGATTGGGCCGATCATGCGGTTGTCCCCTCATCAACAGAGGAGTCGGAACAAATGAGCAAAGACCTCAAAAAACGTGGATTCAAATTTGTTGGGCCGACAATTTGCTATGCGTTTATGCAGGCAACAGGGATGGTAAACGATCATACGAGAGATTGTTTTTTGTATCATGGAGGGTGGGACGCGGGGTCAGACCCTTTGTCCCACTTTTTTATCGATAAGGACTTGAACATCACCCCCTCTCTCTAGTAAAATACGGCATTGTGTACGTTTGGAAAGGGGGGCGAACATGGTTCAAAGTGCTTTTTTGGAGACGAATGATCACAGAAGCAAAGAAGACATCAAATATGATCTCGACACACTGGAAATTCAGCTATTCAGGATGCAGGAAAACATTAAAAAGATCGCCAGGGATGCGGACATCATTGGGATTGATCAGACGACCAACAATGAATGGGTTGTGATTTATGCTTATAAAAACGGGGATAGCTGTCAGCTAATGCTGCATAATTGCACAAAACCATACCGAGGTGACTGGCATTCAGCTATTCAGGCGGAATACAAGGAGAATCAATATCTGCACATTGCTGATATTAAAGGCGAAGAAAATAAAGGCTATGGCTCTGTCCTGATGAAGCATTTGAAGGAAGAGGCCCGTAAGGATAATCGGCCATGTATTACAGGCGATATTGTTAAGCGCGACTTTGATCATGTTGAAAGACTGAAACATTTCTACAGCAAACATGATTTTGATGTGACAATTGACCATGAGACACAATCCGGCAAAATTATGTGGGTTGATGCGTGAGGAGGCTATTTCTGAATGGAGGAATAGTCTTTTTTATTGGAAGGTTGATTTTAAGTAAGTAATCATTTAGCCGAGTTGTTAGCATCTTTAGTGGCTTCAAGGTGTGAAGTGAGGTCTGCTAGAAGAAGGATCAAAAGAAGACGTTATTGTGTCGGCGGTGATTCTCTGGAAGAAGAGTGCTTTTTACTGAATGTGGGATCAACTGCATCCATTTCTTTTTCTGATTGAAATTGTCTTTTTGGGATTTTATAACCTTTTCGTTGGGTTTTGCCAGGGCTTCCGTCGGTTTTGTATTCAATTTTTTCTTCAGCAATCCATTTATATACAGTTTGTTTATTCACATCAAACAATTCTGCTACATCCTTCACCGAATAATATTCCGGGGTGTCATCATCGGATATACTGACATGTGCGACTGAATTTAGTTCTAGAATCAGTTTTTGAATATAGGGATCGGACAAATCAGTTTCTTTTTCAGTTTCATAGGCTAATTTCAGGATAATGTCACGTGCGACCTTTGTTTTGTTTGCCACTTCTGCTCACCTCCATCTTTATTATAACGTATCATTAAACTTATTAAACATTTTATAACTATTATATGATCTTTAGCCACATCATCAGGCTTTCAAAAAGATAAAGATTTTTTCTCAAAAACCCCTTGCACCTCCAGTCACGTTAGGTCTTATAATCAAGTTATACAAAGATTGCAAGGAGGAAATAAAGTGGGAAAACAAAGCAGCTATACGATTGGCGAGTTCTCAAAGCGTACCAATGTGTCGATAAGAACCCTGCATTATTATGACGACATCGGCTTATTGCAGCCGCAAAAACATCCCAGCTCCGGGCATCGGATTTATGCCGATGAAGACGTGTTGACACTGCATAAAATTATAACGCTCAAATTTTTAGGGTATCGCTTAGAAAAAATAGGGGAAATCCTGCACGAACCAAGTTATACCGTGGATCTGAACGAAACATTAAATCTGCACCTGCAAGCATTGGAAGAAAAGAAAGTGCAGATGGAGGCATCCATCGCCGCCATTAAAAGAACCAGCAAATTGCTGGAGGCAGAAGGTGAAATAGACAGTTCGGTACTGATGAGCCTGATCAGCAACATGCAGACTGAACGAATACAAATGGAGTGGATGAAAGAATATTTGCCTGATGATATGATCGACATCCTTTACAATAAAACGGCAGAAGAAAAGCTGGCTCTGGAAAAAGAATTTGTCCAATTTTACACGGATATTAAAAAACTGGCAGGAGAGCCAATTGACAGTCCTGAGGTACAAAAATTGATGCAATCGTATATTCAATTTTCTTTTCCTACTTGGGGGAGGACGCCGTTCAAATACTGGGTAGCATCGAAATGGAAGAAAAGGAGATTGAGAAGTTTGAAGATCTTGCTCCCTCACCATTTACAGCGGAAGAAGAAAAATGGCTGAATGAGGCTATAGAATATTATATGGAACAAACAGAAATGCTGACAGAAAAAGGGGAAGGGTAAATTCTCTGTCCTAACTGACAATGCGGGTATCGGGTTTTTGTGCAGAAAACCAAAAACAATATTTATAAGAAACAAGGAGGTTATTTATGGAAGCTATAACTGATTCCAACGATTCCATTAAAGTTGTATTTGTGTTTCAAAAAAATGAACAAATGGAGGAAGTGACACTCAATTCATCCCAATTAACGGCATTGTTAAATTCCAAACAGGTGTGGATTGAAACATTCGCTGCAAACCTAAAAATAGAAAACACTGTCTGGTCTTATGGCAATCGTAAAGTTTCTCTGCAAGTTTACCTGAAATAGTCAAAAGAGGAGTCAATTCCTATGCAGAAAAATCGAACTTAAAATCATTTTTGTCCCTCATCTTATCCACCAATATTCCCAAGCTGGCGCTCATATTCGGGCTGATTGGCAGCGTTCTGACAACATTTGTCGGGTTGACTATTCCCCTTTTGACGAGAGAGCTGGTAGATGGTTTTTCTGCTGAAGCGTTGGGAGCAGGCCTGATGATTACGATTGGCGCCGTTTTCATTTTACAGGCCCTGATTGACGGTGTATCTACATACTTGCTTGCCGCGTCTGGCCAGAAAATTGTTGCCGGTCTGCGTAATAAAATATGGCTGAAGCTTATCCGCCTGCCTGTGAGCTATTTTGACCAGCAGGCAAGTGGTGCTTCAGCAAGCCGGGTGGTCAATGATACAGGGGTTGTAAAGGATTTGATTTCTCAGCACTTCCCCCAGTTCATTTCCGGCTTGATTACCATCATTGGATCGGTCACGATATTGCTGATCATGGATTGGAAAATGACCGTGATCATGCTGCTTGCAGTCCCTGTCACCATCGCCATCATGATACCCCTGGGCAGTCAGATGGCAAAGATATCCCGCGGACATTAGATATATCGACCAAACAAACAGGAATATCAACCGGACAAAAAATATATCAACCAAGTAAGAAATATATCAACCGAATAATGAAGATATCAACTCAATACAGTGATCAATGGGGAGATGGATGGGGACGCAAGTGGGGTAATTATGAGATGAGCCCGAAAACTCAAATATAAGCGCGTACCGGCAAATATAAGTCATAGCATCAAGCCACTCAGCCAAACACCCGCTTCACCGTATTTTTAAATTCCCGGAAATAATCGGGTATTTCATCTTCACCCAATCCGGTGCTCATATTCTTGGCGATCGATTCGTTGTACCACTTCTGCTGTTCGTATCCTGCGTTAAAGTTGTCCCATAATGCATCGCCCTGGAGCTTATATTCCTTTTCTATCGACAAAAGATTATCCAATTTATCAGCCACGATCAGATATTTCACATCTTTTGCGGCGTATTTGACGGTGTCGATGGTGTGCTGTTTGCGTTCCTGCCATGTTTTTGATTTATCTTCCGTATGGGCAGAGACAAGCCTTGCCACCTGGATACCAAATTCCTCTTCAATATCCTCTATTTCATAAGGCGTGTCTTCCACGACGTCATGCAAATAGCCGGCAGAGACCAATTCATCGCTGAACCCGGACTTTTCCAGCCGCTCAGCTACGCGGATGGGATGGGTGATATAAGGATCACCGGAACTTTTCCGTGTCTGGCCTTCATGGGCTTTTTCAGCAAATTCTTTAGCTTTCTGTTTCATCGATTGGCCTCCTGAAAACCTCAGATTGGTAGTAAGTATACCAGTCGAATGCTGGATCTGCAATTGTTCCGGGGGACAAAGGGTCTGATCCCGGGGGGACAAAGGGTCTGACCCCGTGTCCCCCGGTGACTGTCCCGGTCAGATCCGTTATCCGATAATTTTGTTTTAATCCAAATCAATTACTGGTATTATAAAAGAAATGACATTAAAGTTAGGATGAATCGTGATGAGCGAAGGTATAAATAAACGTAAGACTGAGCATATCCGGCTTTGTCTAACCGATAATGTGGAGGGTGTGGACAAATCAACAGGGCTTGAAGGGATTTCATTCATACATAACGCATTACCGGAGATCAATTTTGCCGATATTGAGATCGGTACCCGTTTTCTGGACAAGCCAATCAACGCCCCATTTCTTGTCAGTTCGATGACCGGGGGTTCAGAACTGGCAACACAAATCAATCAGAATTTGGCAAAAGCTGCTGAAGTAAAAGGATGGGCGATCGCACTCGGATCAACGCGGGCGCTTCTGGAAAGTGATGCCCATCAGGAGTCGTTTTTAATCCGAAAACATGCACCGCGTGTTCCGCTGATTGCCAATATTGGCGCGGTCCAGCTAAATTATGGCTATGGCCCAGAGGAATGCCGCCGGATTGTTGAGCTGACAGGGGCAGACTCGATTGTTTTGCATTTCAATCCGCTGCAGGAGGCCGTGCAGGATGGCGGTGATCTGAACTTTGAAAATCTGCTGCCTAAAATCGAAAAAGTATGCGCTGCTCTCGACGTCCCGGTTGGTGCAAAGGAAGTTGGTTTTGGCATCGACGGAACGATTGCTGAAAAATTATACGACGCCGGTATTTCCTATATCGATGTTGCAGGTGCGGGCGGAACATCCTGGAGCCAGGTTGAAAAACTCCGCTCGAATGATCCGCTGAAAAAAGCGGCGGCGGAAGCATTCAATAACTGGGGTATTCCGACAAAAGATTGCATTGTTTCGGTAAGGAGCGTATTACCGGCTATTCCGCTCGTCTCCAGCGGCGGGATGAAAACCGGTATGGATGCAGCCAAAGCACTGACCATCGGTGCTGATGTTATAGGTTTTGCCAGAAAATTACTGCAGGCAGCAACTGAATCGGATGCAACCGTCATTGAAACGATGGACCAAATCGAACTTGAACTGAAAATGACGATGTTCGGCATTGGTACTAGAACCCTTGATGAATTGAAAAACACAAAGCGCGTATCCATCATGGGTAAATCATTGCTCGAATATTGATTGGAAAAACTGTTTACCCAATTGGTGAGCAACTTTTCCACGTTTCGTAACATATGCAGCAGATAACATTATCAAAAAGAGGTAATACAGCTGTACAAACGATTTCTCTTCAATGAAAAAATTAAGTGATAAAACCCACAAAGAAGGGGCGATAAGAAATGGTCAAGCAATCTCAATGGCAGTGAAACCGGGAAGAGATTGAATGTAAAATTCCAATACAAACGTCGGTAAACATGAAAACGCCAAAGTTTGAATGAAAACCGCCAGAGTTTAGCCCAAAACCGCCAGAGTTAGGAACATAAACGCCAAACTTGACCGTCAAAACGCCAAAGAATCTCACTTTCGACCTTAAAGTCTTATGCGAAAGGCTGTTCATCGTAAAATATATGGTTATAATCCGGAAACCTCCAGATACTAATACGAAAAGGAGGTTTTCCATTTGGATAAAGAAATGCACGAGCCTAAAGATAATAAGTTCATTCCAATGACGTCGATTACGAGCGGTTCAGGACGGGAAATTATCAATGATGTCTATTATTACACCGATCAAATTGCCAATATCGCTTTTCTCGGTTATCCGGATAAAGGTGGCTGGGTGTTGGTTGATGCCGGGCTGCCGGGTGCTGCAGATGAAATCCGTTCAGCTGCTGCAGATCGGTTTGGAGAGGACTCGAAACCGTCTGCCATCATTCTGACGCATGGACATTTTGATCATGTCGGCGGGTTGGTTGAGCTGGTGGATGAATGGAATGTTCCGGTATACGCTCATGAGCTCGAGATGCCGTATTTAACCGGTGAAAAAAGATACCCCGAGCCTGATCCGGGTGTCGAGGGGGGCGTGCTGGCCAAAATATCCGGTATTTATCCGAATGAACCCATTAATTTAGGTGATGCTGTCAAACCGCTCCCTGGCGACCATACAATACCCGGGCTGGATGACTGGGAATGGATCCATACACCAGGTCACACACCGGGACATGTATCATTCTACCGGGAAAATGATTCCTTGCTTCTATCCGGGGATGCGTTCATTACCGTGAGGCAAGACTCGTTTTACAACGTGCTGATGCAAAAAGATGAGGTAAACGGCCCGCCCCGTTATTTAACAACGGATTGGGAGGCAGCAAAGAAATCCGTGGAAAAACTGGAAGCACTAAATCCGGACATTGTTGTACCCGGCCATGGCACGGCAATGCGCGGTGAAGAGCTGACGGAAGGATTGCGCCATCTTGTTCAAACGTTTGATCAAACGGCAAAACCGGATTACGGTCGTTATATCGATGATGACCAGCACAAGCATTAGATGGCATGATTTTGGCGGAAACCAACGTCCTGCCACTGTGACCGAAAAGACGTTGACACCTCCGAAAAGTGTTTTAAGCACAATAGTTCCTGTCAAATTTGATGCTGTGCTACAATAAACCCAGAAATGGGGTGTTTAGATGAAAATAGACGTATGGTCAGACTTTGTGTGCCCGTTTTGTTATATCGGCAAACGTCGATTGGAAGGGGCACTGGAACAGTTTGCGCATCGCAATAATGTTGAAATAAGCTATAAAAGCTATGAACTGGACCCAAACGCTGAAGAAAACCCTGACCAGAATATCCATGAATACCTTGCCAATCAAAAAGGAATGTCGTTTGAACAAGCAAAAAGCATGAACGAAAGCCTGGGAGAGCAAGCTGCTGAAGTGGGATTGACATACAACTTTGATACGATGCAGCATACGAATACATTTGATGCTCACCGTGTCGCTAAATATGCTGCTGTAAAAGGCAAGGGAAAAGAAATGACCGAACGCCTTTTAAAAGCATATTTCACTGATTCCGAATTGATTAGTGATCATAAAACGTTAGTTAAACTTTCCGGTGAGGTTGGTCTGGACAAGGATGATGTAACTGCTTTACTGAAGGCAGATGATTATGCCGGCGATGTCCGTGCTGATGAGAAAGAGGCAGAACAATTGGGTGTGCAGGGTGTTCCGTTCTTTGTTTTCAATGATAAATATGCTGTATCCGGATCCCAGCCGCAGGAAGCCTTTTCCGAAGTATTGGAAAAGGTGTGGGAAGAAGAGAATGAAAAACCGGTATTGCAATCATTGAATCCCAAAAAGTCCAAAACCACGTATTGTACCGATGAGGGCTGTGAAATAGTAGAAGAAGATTAATATGGAATAACAACCGAAACCTTTGAAAAGATGATGTCTTTTCAAAGGTTTCTTTTTTATTCACAGTTTTTTAATGAGTTATGTTGCAGTTGTCACAAAATCTGATATAATGGCTGTAATTCTAATTGATAATGAATTTCATTATTAATTAGATTAGACTCATTAAAAAATAATAACAATTATAAAGTGTATTCGAGGGTTTTTTATGAAGATTTGGCATCTGGTACTGGCAGCAATTGTTTTATCATTCACTTCCGTATTTATCGGTGTATCAGACATTGCGCCGTGGAAGATCTTCAGTTTATCTGAGGACCAGCTGGAGATTTTGATGATCAGCCGCCTGCCAAGGCTTGCAAGTATCCTGATTGCCGGGATGAGTATGAGCATATGCGGACTTATCATGCAGCAGCTGAGCAAAAATAAATTTGTTTCACCGACAACCTCGGGTACATTGGATTCAGCCAGACTGGGGATTCTGGTTGCGCTGATGATTTTCACGTCTGCCAGTCCACTGCAAAGAATGTTTGTTTCATTTGTATTTGCTCTCTTGGGCACATTCATTTTCATGAAGATTCTGGAAAAAATAAAATTCAAGGATGCCATTTTCATACCATTGGTTGGTCTGATGTTCGGGAATATCATCAGTTCAGTCGCCACATTCCTTGCTTACAAAAACGACTTGATTCAGAATATGTCATCGTGGATGCAGGGCGACTTCTCGATGATCATGAGCGGCAACTATGAATTGATGTATGTCAGCATCCCGATTCTGATTATTGCTTATTTATTTGCAAACAAATTTACCATAGCAGGGATGGGCGAAGATTTTGCCCGAAATCTGGGGCTGAATTACCGGCAGGTCGTCAATATTGGACTGATTATCGTGGCACTGGTGACAGCATCCGTTGTGTTATCAGTCGGGATTATTCCATTTCTTGGGCTGATTATTCCGAATATCGTAACGATTTATCAGGGTGATCATTTAAAGAAGAGTCTGATACATACAGCACTGCTGGGGGCAAATTTTGTATTAGCCTGCGATATTATCGGGCGAATTATCATTTATCCGTATGAAATTCCGATCAGTCTGACAGTCGGTGTGATCGGAAGTGGCATATTCATTTATCTGCTGCTGAGGAGAAAGAAATATGGGCTATAAGAAAAAAACAGTCATCCTAGCCATTATCGCAGTAGTTATCGCCCTGATTTACATTTTTTACGACCTGACAGGCAACATTAGCTATATTCTGCCACGGCGGATCACCAGTGTTGTCGCTATCATACTGACCGGTTCGTCCATTGCATTCGCGACAACGGTGTTTATGACGATTACGAATAACCGTATTCTAACACCGAACATTTTGGGACTGGATTCACTATATCTCTTGCTCCAAACCTTTATCATCTTTGCATTCGGATCACGGTCGCTGGTCATGATGAGCAGCAGCATCAATTACTTTATATCAGTCGGTATTATGGTGCTATTTTCATTGCTGCTCTACCAATTTTTATTCAAAGGCGAAAACCACAACATTTATTTTCTGCTTTTGGTCGGTATGATTTTGGGAACGTTTTTCGGCAGCTTTACCGATTTTATGCAAGTACTGATTGACCCGAACGAGTTTATGGTAGCCCAGGACCAGATGTTTGCCAGTATCAATAACGTAAACGAAGACCTCGTTTATTTATCACTTGGCTTAATGGCACTTGTCCTGCTTTATTTCATCCGGTTTTATAAGTATCTTGATGTGCTGGCGCTGGGAAAAGATCAGGCTATCAACCTGGGTGTTCCGTATAATTATGTTGTAAAGCGGCTTCTGATCGTTGTGGCAGTTCTGATTTCAATTGCCACAGCGCTGGTTGGTCCGATCACCTTCCTTGGGTTATTGGTTGTCAATGTAGCATATGAGTTTATAAAAACGTTCCGCCATTTTTACATCATCATTGGCTCAGTACTGATCAGTATCATTGCACTTTTGGGCGGACAGTTTCTTGTCGAGGAATTATTTGCATTCCAAACAACACTTAGTGTGGTTATTAACTTTGTCGGCGGTATTTACTTTATCTATCTTTTATTAAAGGAGAATAAGTCATGGTAGATCTGAAGCGGGTTTTTAAAAAGTATAATCAGAAAAATGTCATCAATGATGTCTCGGTTTCGGTGGAAAAAGGCACGATTACGTCATTCATAGGGCCAAATGGTGCTGGAAAGAGTACACTTATTTCGATGATCAGTAGACTGATTGCCAAGGATGAAGGCGATATTACGATTGACGGTAAAGATATCACTAAGCAGAAGAATAATGATATGGCCAAAAAGATTTCCATATTGAAACAGAGCAATAATGTAAACCTGCGTCTGACGATCCGTGAACTGGTTTCATTTGGCCGTTTCCCATACTCTCAGGGCAGGCTCAATGAAGAAGACTGGGCAAAGGTGGATGAAGCGATCGATTATATGGAACTTCGCGATATTCAGGATAAATTTCTTGACGAACTTAGTGGCGGTCAGCGGCAGCGCGCTCATATCGCCATGGTTATCGCCCAGGACACCGAATATATTTTGCTTGACGAACCATTGAACAATCTGGATATGCGCCATTCTGTACAAATCATGAAAACATTGCGCAGGCTGGTCGACGAACTCGGCAAAACGATATTGATTGTTATACATGATATTAATTTTGCTTCATGCTATTCAGATCAGATTGTTGCACTCAAAGATGGTGAAGTCGTCAAACAGGGCCGTACCTGTGACGTCATTGACAAGTGTGTACTTCGAGAAATATACGACATGGACATCGACATTAAGAACGTTAATAATCAAAGGATCTGTGTATATTTTGCGTAGCAGGAGGGATCAACATATATGAGAAAAGCGCTGTTAATAGCGATTCTAGGTATTTTAGTCATGGTAACTGCCGCATGCGGCCAATCATCGAATGGCAGCGGAGACGATTCAGGAAATTCATCCAGCGAGCAGGAAACGGTAACAGTTACACATGAACTTGGAGAAACGGACGTGCCAAAAAACCCTGACAAAGTAGTGGTTTTTGATTTCGGCATACTGGATACACTTGATAAACTCGGCATCGAGGTGGCAGGTGTTCCAAAAGATGCGATTCCATCCTATTTGGAAAAATATGAAGGTGAGGATTACGAAAATGCCGGGAGTCTGAAGGAGCCGGATTTTGACAAACTGGCACAAATCAATCCGGATCTCATCATTATTTCAGGGCGGCAGGCGTCGTTGCATGAACAATTAATGGAAATTGCACCAACCATTCACCTTGGTGTTGACACAACACGGTACATGGAATCATTCAAGGAAAATATGAAAACGGTCGGAAAGATTTTTGATAAAGAAGAGGAAATCGACCAGGAACTGCAGACGCTTGAAAAATCGATTGCCGATTTGCAGGAAAAGGCTTCATCAAGCGATAAAAATGCATTAATTATTCTGGCTAATGATGACAAAATCAGTGCATATGGGCCAAGTTCCAGGTTTGGCCTCATTCATGATGTGTTTGAAGTTCCGGCGGTTGATGAGAATATTGAGGCGTCCACACACGGCATGAATGTTTCGTTTGAATATGTCGTCGAGCAGAATCCGGATATGCTTTACGTCATTGACCGTGGTGCTGTTGTGGGAAGTGACTCTTCGGCAAAACAGGTTGTTGAAAATGAGCTTACCAAAAAAACAAAAGCATACCAGAGTGATAATATCGTTTATTTAGATCCGGATTATTGGTACCTTTCCGGTGGAGGGTTAGTCTCTGTTCAGGAAATGATCAATGAAATTTCAAATAGTCTGGATTAATACAGAAGCAGGGGATTGGTGATGATGCCAATCCCCTCATTATATACGGCAGAATTAAGTAAAAGTACGGGGAAATTGTAATTGAAATGTTAATGAAGGCCATCAAAGCTGCTGGCATGGGGTATCACATAAAATAGCTTGTATAATAAAACTTGCGATTGTCCCATAAAATATGTTTGAATGAAAGAACAATGACAGGAAATGAGGGAAATCCAATTATGAAGAAGTTTATGATGATTATGATGGCGCTTGGTCTCGTTGTCGTTTTAGCAGCATGTAACGATGACTCTGAAGATAATAATGAAAATGGTTCTAAAGAAAGTCAGGATGAACAAGCCTCTGGACAGCAGGAAATGCCTGAACCGGACTTGGAAGGTATTCCGGATGTTGTAGCAGAAGTGAATGGTGAAGAAATAACCGGAGACGAATTTGAAAGTACTTACCAGGGTCAATTTCAGCAAGTGGCTATGCAATCACAAATGACCGGGCAGGAACTCGACCAGGATCAATTAAAACAGCAGGTTGCAGAAAGTATGGTAGGTACCGAACTGATCATACAGGAAGCAAACAGTCGTGATTACAGTGCTTCGGAACGAGAAGTCGATGATACATTGAGTGAATTGGCAGAGCAGGCTGGTATGGATTCAACAGATGAGGTAATGTCCACTTTGGAAGAACAGGGCATGAATGAGGATGAAATCATGTCTCAACTTGAAACGCAAGTGAAAGTCGATAAATTAATTGCCGAAGAATCAGGGGATACTGAACCAACGGAAGAAGAACTGCAAGAGGCTTACGATCAGTATAAAGCTCAGCAGGAACAAGCGAGTGGAGATGGAGAAGAGGCAGATATTCCTTCTTTTGATGACATGAAATCAGATCTTAAAACCCAACTGACGCGACAAAAAGAGATAAAAGCACAGCAAACGCTGATTGATCAGCTTCGTGAAGATTCAGACGTGACGATCAATCTATAATCGGACAAAAAGCCAGGTTCTAATGTTGAACCTGGCTTTTTGTACTTAATACAGATCTATTTTCAGTTCTTAACAGCGGATTCCTTAATATGCAGGATAACGTTGTCCAACACCTCTAAAAAATGTTTCATCTGCTCATCGGATCCGACCGTGATACGGAGGTAATGCTCGATATCAGGCTTATCAAAATGGCGCACGAGAATTCCTTGCTGTTTTAAACGCTGATAGAGCGATTCAGCTGAAATTTTATAATGTGAAACAAAAATAAAATTGGCTTGCGATGGCAGTACGTGAAATCCGCGCTTTTTCATCTCAGGAATCAATCGCTCTCTAGTGTTGATAATTTTTTGGATCGTCTCCTGAAAGTAGTCTTCATCTCTGATCGCTGCTGAGGATCCTGCGATGGCAAGACGATCAACCGTATAGGAATTGAACGAATCTTTAATCCGCTTCAGCCCTTCAATCAGCCCCGGGTCACCAATCGCAAAGCCGACACGCAATCCGGCGAGCGACCGTGATTTCGACATCGTCCTGACAACCAGCAGATTCGGATATTTTGTAACCAAAGAAACAGCTGAATCGGGTGCAAAATCGATATACGCTTCATCAATGATAACGACATTTTCCGGATTATTCATCACAATGTCCTCGATGACCGCTACATCGAGATATAAACCTGTCGGGGAATTCGGATTCGCTATGACAACACCGCCTTCAGCTCCGAAAAAATCCTCAGCCGGTATTGTGAAATCACGGTTTAAAGCAATTTCGTCATAAGGAATATTAAACAGTTTCGCGTATACCGGATAAAAACTGTACGTAATCGCAGGGAAGCAGATTTGGTTATGCGGTTCAAAAAAGGCCATAAACGAAAATGCCAGTATTTCATCGGATCCATTTCCGATGAAAATGGTATCCTTGCTGACGTGATAATAACGGCTGATTTCGTTACAAAGTTCATCAGCATCGGGTGCCGGGTATAAGTGTAATGTCCGTTTCATTTCTGAATGAATTGCTTCAGATACTTGTGGTGATGGGCCGTACGGATTTTCATTTGTATTCAGTTTAATAATGTTCGGATCATTCAGCTGTTCACCCGGGACATAGGGTTTTGTGCGTTTGACGGTTTCGCTCCAGAACTTATTCATTGGCGCTTCCTTCCTTTGCCGCATGACGTTTGGCCAGCTCCTGTTTAATATCTGAAATGGAAACCCCCATTAATTCCATCAGGACAAGTGTATGGTAGGTTAAATCGGCCATTTCCCATACGATTTCGTCACGATCGGCATTTTTGGCACCGATGATGACTTCACTTGTTTCCTCGCCAACCTTTTTAAGGATTTTATCAATTCCTTTATCAAATAAATAAGTGGTGTAAGACTCTTCTCTTGCCTCGTGACGCCGTTGTCTGATGAGGGCAGCCAATTCACTCAAAGTGATTTCCTCAGGTGTGTCATCACGGTTTAGCAGTGTATGATAAAAACACGTTTTCTGTCCGGTATGACATGCGGGTCCGAGTGGCGCAACCTTCACGAGCAATGAGTCGGCATCACAGTCGTAACGGATGTCTCTGACAAGCTGCCGGTTGCCGGATGTTTCCCCTTTATGCCAGAGCTCTTGTCGTTTTCGGCTGAAAAACCATGTTTCGCCGCTTTCAATTGTCTTGGCCAGCGACTCCTTGTTCATATAGGCCAGTGTCAGCACGTCATTTGTCCTGACATCCTGTATGATCGCTGGAATCAACCCGTCCTTGTCAAATGTGAGTTCCTTCAGTTGTTCGTCATCCATGTGGTTACCTCCTGACTGTAATACCGTTTTGCTCAAGATAGACTTTCAATTCGGGTATACTGATATCGTTATAATGAAAGACTGATGCTGCCAGTGCTGCATCAGCATTTGCTTTTGTCAGCACCTCAGCAAAGTGATTGTTTGCTCCGGCACCGCCGCTAGCAATTACAGGGATATTGACATTGTCGGCGATGGTTTTGGTCAAATCCATGTTATAACCACTTCTGTCCCCGTCCGTATCGATCGCATTCACGACGATTTCGCCGGCACCAAGCTGTTCGCCCAGTATAGCCCATTCGGTAGCGTCCATACCGGTATCTTCCCGTCCGCCTTTAACAAAAATGGTCCATTGTCGAGGTCCGGTCTGTTTGGCGTCTATTGAGAGCACGATGCAGTGACTGCCGTACTTCCAGGCTGCTTCGCTGACCAGGTCCGGGTTTTTAATGGCAGCGCTGTTGATGGACACTTTGTCTGCTCCAGCTCTGAGTGCCTGATGAACATCATCAATGCTGCGGATACCGCCCCCGACTGTAAACGGAATGGCGATTTCGGCCGCAACTTTTTGAACGATGTCAAGGAATATCGGCCTCTCTTCATGTGATGCTGTAATATCATAAAAAACGAGTTCATCCGCGCCCGCTTCATTGTAACGTTTAGCAAGTTCAATCGGATCGGCCACATCGCGAATGTTCTGGAATTTATGCCCTTTGACGACCCGTCCTTTATCAACATCCATACATGGAATAATTCGTTTGGTGAGCATTTAAGTTTCCTCCCGTATTGCTTGAAAAGATAATGTGCCATCGTACAGTGCTTTGCCGATGATGGCTCCATACAAATTCATATGTTTCAGTCTGCGGATATCCGCTTTGGATGTTACACCGCCTGATGCAATGACGTTAATGGAAGTCAGTTGATTAATCGTTTCGAGTTCCTGAAAATTTGGCCCCTTCAGCATGCCATCCTTTAAAATATCGGTATAAATGACTGTGGTGACACCAATTTCTTCAAGTTCTTTAACGAGATCCGCCGCCTTCACATTACTCGTTTCCGTCCAGCCATCAGTCGCCACATAACCATTTCTGGCATCAATCGATACGGCGATTTGATCACCACATGTACTCACTGCTCTTTTCAGAAATGCTTTGTCACTGATAGCTGCTGTCCCGATGATGACCCGCTCCGCGCCTGCTGACAGATAATCGCGTATGATATCCAATGAGCGGACACCGCCGCCGACCTGGACAGGGATATTAACCGCATGTACAATATCGCGGATTGTCCCAATATTTGCTGGTACACCATCTTTGGCACCATCCAGGTCAACAACATGCAAAAACTCAGCCTGGCTCTTTTCCCACTGTTCAGCAACTAAAGCAGGAGAGTCGTGGTATATTTTTTCGTTATTATAGTCCCCTTGAATAAGGCGGACACATTTACCGTTCCTGATATCAATTGCTGGAAAAAGGATCATGATAGCATCGCTCCAAAATGTCGTAATTGTTGCAGTCTAGTGCACTGCTTTTTTCCGGATGATTGCCGGCGCAGTGTGAAATGCAAGAAATGATCGTTTATAAGAAAAGTGCTTTTTTAAAGGCAGGTGTTTTGCACCGAGTTTACGAAGGTGCAAAACGCCAATTCGCGCGACAAGCCCGCCAATTCGCGCGAGAGGTCTTTCCCGGGCTCAAGTTCTACCTAGAGTGACCCCTTGGTCGATGGGATGCCCTCGATTCTGTCGTTCAGTGATGCAGCTTG